>Ga0302326_10002951_pt1 | contig 40683 bp, 31 predicted proteins | sample Palsa_T0_3_FD_202264 | JGI IMG/M metagenome (GOLD analysis project Ga0302326, IMG submission 202264) | Peat permafrost microbial communities from Stordalen Mire near Abisko, Sweden - Palsa_T0_3 | ecosystem: Environmental > Terrestrial > Soil > Palsa > Peat permafrost | place: Sweden: Abisko... | reverse complement strand
GCGGTCATGTGGGGTCCGAACGCGGTCAACGGCGTGATCAACATCATCACCAAGAAGGCTCGGGATACGAAAGGCGCGGAAGTCAGCGCGGCTTCCGGCAACCAGTTACGGGGTTCGGTGATGGCGCGCTGGAGCGACGGCTCCGACAAGCTTTCCTATCAGGTCTGGATGAAATTGCAGGATATCGATCCTGCCTTCTCCTCCGCAGGCTACTATCTTGCCAGCCGAAACGAAGTGATCCGGCAGCCCGAAGCGGTTTCCGATCTCAACACGGAATCCGCGCGCGTCGGTTTTCGGGTGGATGGACAATCATCCGAGAAAGACCAGTGGATGGTGCAAGGCGATCTGTTCAGACAAGGCGGCCAGGATAACCTCGGATTTCCAGTGCTCCTGCCGGCCGTTTCGGACTACGTAATCGGACATACGGGCGGCGAGGGCGGATTCTTGCAAGCGCTATGGACCCACACCAACGCCGAGGGCAACGAATCGACCTTGCAGTTGACCTACGACCGAACTCAGATCGACTACAACTTCGTCGGCGGCGCCACCAATAACCTGACGGCTGACTATCAGAAAAGAATGCAAACCAGCGATCGTAACGAAGTCTATTGGGGCGCGGGATTTCAGCAGTATTGGGACCACACCGAGACCCAGCGATTTTTCGGCTTTGATCCGGCTAACTCCGTGTACCGGGTGGGCGACGTCGTGCTACGAGACGAGTTTCAACTGATTCCCGACCGTCTTTTAGCGGTGGCCGGCATACGTGTGGACTACAGCACTTACAGCCGTTTCCAGTTTCAACCCAGTTTCAGGCTGTTGTACACGCCCAGTCAGACCCAATCGTTTTGGACCGGGGTCTCGCGGGCCGTGCGCGTGCCGGACCGCTTCAACCGAGACGCGCAATTGGATGAGGGCGCCGTTCTCATCGGCGAAATCCCGGTCAATATCGAGGTCGTCGGGTCGGAAGCCATTCGTCCCGAGATTGAAGACAGCCTGGAGGCCGGCTACCGGTTTCAATCGGGACAGCGCTGGTCAGTGGACGCTTCCGTATTCTGGAGCTACTACAGCCGCCTGGTGGGAATCCCGCTGTCGGGGCAGCCGCAAATTCAGTGGATCGGATCCACGCCGGTGGTTTCGGTGACGTTGCAGGAACAGAACCTTGGCGCCGACCGCTCCTATGGCGGCGAGCTGTCCGCGACGTGGCAGGCCACGCGAAAATGGCGCTGGATTCCTGGCTATTCCTATTTGAACGAAGCGAAGTGGCTGCCACCCGGCGACGGATGGCTGTTGGGGACTTCCAGCCCCGCCCACCAAGGGTGGCTTCGATCGCAGTACGATTTTTCGCGCAAATGGCAGGCCGACTTAATGGCGCGGGCGCGTTCGCGGAGCATGCCCTTCAACACTCCCGGTGTGGTGCTGTTCGATGCCCGAGTCAGTTGGCGGCCCAGCCGCGATACTGAACTCAGCTTTACGGTTCAAAATCTAGGCGGGCGCAGCGTGTTGGAGACGTACTCAGAATCCCCGCTGGTTGCGATCCCTTTGCAGCGCACCTTCGTTTTCAAGTGGGTGCATAAGTTCTAATACCAGCCATGCGAACGGCAACTTTATCCACAGTGCTCGCCTGGATGGCGCTGTCGGCGGCTTTGCCTTCTGGCTCGCTATGGGCCTCCGAACCCGATGGCGAGTTGAAAGCCGCCGTTGTATTGAGCTTCTTGCGATATGGCGAGTGGCAGCAGCCGTCGGCGGCGAATAGTCCGCTGACGGTGGGCGTGCTGGGCCGGGCATCCGTCGTCGAAGTGCTGCGCCGCACGCTGGAGGGCAAGTCGGCGAACAACCGAGCGATCCGCGTGGTGGAGTTGAAAACCGGTGCCGAGGCGCAGAGCTGCCAAGCGGTGTACTTCGCCACCGACAACGTTTCGGAAATCAGAGCGGTACTTCAGGGCCCGCCGCCCTTGCGCGCGTTGACCATCGGGGAAACCAAGGACTTCCTGGACGCGGGCGGCGCGGTCCAACTCATGGTGATCGATGGTCACATGGGGTTCGAAGCCAACCTGGAGGCCTTGGATCGGGCCAGCGTCAGCATCAGCTCCAAGCTGCTGCGCTTCGGCCAGGTTCGAAACCGGACAAAGGGAGACCGCAAGTGATCCAGTCTTCCTCTTTGCGACGGAAGTTGTTGAGCATCGTGGTGACCGGTAGCCTCATCGTCGGGTTGATCGCGGCAGCGGGAATGACATGGTGGGATTTGAACCGTTTCTGGGAGCGCGCTGCGGCCGAAATGACCGTAATCGCCAGGATTGTGGCGGATCAGGTAGCGCCGGCGTTGCTGCTGGGCGACCAGAAAGCAGCCGCCGAGATTATCGGCTCTTTGCGCGCGGACGGCCGCATCCGGGACGCTGTGCTCTATGACCAGTCGGGCGCGTGCTTCGCCTCATTCCACATCGGGCCCGGCAAAGTGTGCATTACTTCTCGCGGCCCCGAGGGGATTTGGAGAGAGAAAAGCACGTTGATGCTCTCGCGTAACGTTGCCATGGGAGAGGATCGGCCGGGCAGCCTGCTATTGGTGGCCAACGTTCCTTCGGTCGGCGCGGTGCTGAGGCAGAATCTTCCGGGCGGGGTGCTGGTTGTCGTGCTCAGCCTGCTGGTGGCGGCCGCCTTGGCGGCTGTGCTCCAATTGCGCGTTACGGCGCCGATCCTTGCCATGGCGACGGTGGCCGAGCGAATGGCCGTGACACACCGCTTCGCCGAACGAGTGCAAGTACATTCCACCGATGAAGTGGGCGTCCTGGGCAGTTCCTTCAACACCATGCTGGATGAAATTGAACGCCGAGACCGGGAACTGGCGCGCCAACGCCGGCTACTCGAACAGGATGTCGCTGAACGCGGCCGCGTGAACCTGGAGCTCTTCCGGGCCAAGGAAAAGGCCGAGGGAGCCGCCCGGCTCAAGAGCGAGTTCCTGGCCAATATGAGTCACGAGATCCGCACACCGCTTAACGGAGTGACCGGCATGATCAGTCTGGCGCTGGACCGCTGCGTCGACCTCGAGGAGCGCGAGCAGTTGCGCATCGCGCAGAGCGCCGCGCAGTCCCTGACCGCGCTGTTGAATGACATTCTGGACCTGTCCAAGATGGAAGCCGGAAAGATGGTGATTGAATCCGTCCAGTTCGACCTGGTAGGAACGGTTCGCGACAGCCTCAGGATTTTCGACCTTCCCGTTCGAGAAAAAGGTCTGCGCCTGGCCATCGCCATTGAGCCCGAGTCTCCCGGCTGGGTGCTGGGCGATCCGGTTAGGCTCCGGCAAGTGCTGATCAATCTGGTGGGGAATGCCGTGAAATTCACGGCGGAAGGAGAGGTCTCGCTAAACATAACGGCTCCGGCCGCCGGGCGCCTGCGGATCGAAGTGCGCGACACCGGCATAGGGATTCCACCGGATAAGCTCGAGTCGATTTTCGACCCTTTTACTCAAGCCGACGGATCGCACAGCCGCCGCTTTGGGGGAACCGGGCTGGGGCTCACCATCACGCGCCGGCTGGTGCAATTAATGCAAGGCCGAATCTGGGCCGAGAGCGATCCAGGCCGAGGCAGCGCGTTCTTCGTGGAGTTGCCTCTGGAGCGGGCCGAACCCAAGCCCGCCTCGCACGACACGGCGGCGCCGGCGGTGCTATCTCGCAAGTTGCATCTTTTGGTGGCCGAGGACAATATCGTGAACCAAAAGGTGGTGTGCGGACTCCTGCGGCGCCAGGGCTGGACATCCGTCGTCGCAGCCGATGGCCGACAGGCCTATCAATACTTCGTGGAGGGAACATTCGACTTGGTTTTGATGGACGTACAGATGCCGGAAGTGGACGGACTCCAGGCTACCACGCTCATCCGGGACCACGAGCGCCGTCGTTCGCTCCCTCGCACCCCGATTATCGCCGTGACGGCCCACGCCTCCGAGGCGCAGCATGAACAGTGCCGAGCTTATGGCATGGACGCAGTTGTAACCAAACCTATCGATCTGGCCGCTCTGGTCAGAACCATGGATGAAGTCTTGGCTTCGGAGGCCGTGAGCTAACGCATCATCCTCCCCCATTTCCGCGAATCGCGCCCTACAATAGAAATGAAATGATCGAAAGTATAAGGCCGGGAGCTTCCGCCCGCCACGCCCGGGTGGTGCTCTTCGACTTCGATGGGACTCTCTCGCTGATCCGTTCCGGCTGGATGAACGTGATGGTTCCGATGATGGTGGAAATTCTACTGGCCTTGAAAACCGGAGAGACGGAGCAGCAGTTGCGCGACGTGGTCGAGGAGTTCGTTTGGCGACTGACGGGGAAGGAGACCATTTATCAAATGATGGCCCTGGCCGCCGCGGTGGAGGCGCGCGGCGGCGCGCCGCTGGATGCCCTGGCGTACAAAAAGCGGTATCTCGATCTGCTGTGGGAGAAAATCGAAGCCCGTGTCGATGCGTTGCGCAAAGGCCACGCCGATCCGGAAGAATATCTTGTACCCGGTTCGCGCGCGCTGCTGGAGGAGTTGAAGGATCGCGGGCTCAAGATGTACCTGGCCAGCGGAACCGACGAAGTTTATATGAAAGAAGAGGCGCGGTTGCTCGACGTAACACAATACTTCGAGGGCGGAGTCTATGGCGCGTTGGACGACTACAAGAGCTTTTCCAAGGCCATTCTGATCCAGCGCATTCTTTCATCGGCGGAGTTCCAGGGCCACCAGTTTCTCGGTTTCGGCGACGGCTATGTGGAAATCGAGGAGGTCAAGAATGTCGGCGGCGTCGCGGTGGGCGTGGCCAGCGAGGAGCCGGCCTGCACCAAGGTGGACGAGTGGAAGCGCAAACGGCTGATCGGGGTGGGCGCGGATTACATTGTGCCGAACTATCTCTGCCGCGACGAGCTTCTGGGCTCGCTCTTCCACGCTTGAGCCGGCCGGCGAGTTAGAACATGATCAGCGTCGAACAAATCCTGGGAGCGTTTCCGCGTTACTCCGCTCTCATTGTCGGCGACATCTGCCTGGATCGCTGGTGTACCTACGACCCGGCGGCCGCCGAGCCATCGAGGGAAACCGGAATCGCGAGAATCGGAGTGGTTTCGACGGAGATCGTCCCCGGCGCGGGGGGCAGGGTGGCCAACAATCTTGCGGCGCTCGGAATTGGACGCGCCGCGGTGTTGGGCGTGTTGGGGCAGGACGGATTCGCGCACGAACTCACGCGTGCCCTCAACCTGCGGGGCGTCTCAACCGACCTCCTCGTTCAGTCGAGTAAGCTGTCGACCTTTACGTATACCAAGCTGGTCAACGCCGCCACCGGAATGGAAGATCTGCCACGCGTGGATACTCTGAACACGCGTCCGATGCCCGAATCGGTGGAGCAGGAGGTGCTGGGACACTTGCGCGATTTCGCGGACAGCTTCGACGTGATCTTCGCGTCCGACCAGGCGGACACGCGGCGAGGCGGCGTGGTGACTCCAGCGGTGCGTGCGCTGCTGGAGCAGATCGCGAAAGCGCAGCCGGAAAAGATCATTTGGGTGGATTCGCGCGTCCGCGTGGAGCGATTTCGCAAAACCATTCTCAAACCCAACGAGCAGGAGGCCGACACGGCCTCCATCGGGCTCTTCGGCGAGGTGGATTACCAAAAGCTTCGCGCCCATACTGAATCCAAGGTTCTCTTCGTGACGAAGGGCGCGCGCGGCGTGCTGGTGGTGGAGGATCAGTCCGAGATCTTGGTGGCCGGACGTTCGGTGGAAAAGCCCTCTGATATCAGCTGCGCCGGCGACAGTTTCTCGGCGGGCGCGGCGCTGGCGCTCGCGATCACCGGTTCCACCGCGGAAGCCGCGCGGTTCGGCAACCTGGTGGCATCCATCGCCATCGCCAAGCGGGGGGGCGGAATTGCCAGCCCGGCCGAGGTGCTGAACGCCGCAGCGGAATGAGCACTCTGGCGGTGGACGTCGGCGGCACCAAATTTACGCTGGCCTTATTTGAAGACGGCCGCATTGTCGAGCGGCGGTCGCAACCCACGGATCGAACGGGCGGCCGGGACTGGATGCTGGATCGAATCGATACAGCCCTTCGCGATTGGACGCGGCGCTATCGGATCGACCGTTGCGGGATCGGGTTCGGAGGCCCGGTGGACTTCGACGCGCAACGCGTGGCGCTCTCCACGCACGTGGAAGGTTGGAGCGACTTCGATTTTCCGGCCCACCTCGAAAAGCTCCTCGGCTTCCGGCCGCCAATGGACAACGACGCCAACCTGGGCGCGCTCGGAGAAGCCGTTTACGGCGCCGGACGCGGCTTCCGCCCGCTCTTCTACATGACGCTATCCACCGGCATCGGCGGTGGCCTCGTTCTGCACCAGGACGCGGTCTATCGCGGCGCCGACTCCTACGCCGGCGAAATCGGCCATCTCACCATCCGGCCGGATGGGCCGGCGTGCCTGTGCGGATCGAACGGCTGTTTCGAGCGGATGTGCTGCGGCTTGTGGCTGGAACGGGATTACGGGCGGAGCGCGGAAGAGTTGCTCCGCGATCCGGCATTCGTGGAAACCTATGTGGTGAACCTGGCGTTGGGTTTGAAGGCCGCCATCATGTTGCTGAATCCCGCGCGGATCGTAATCGGAGGGGGCATCGCCAAAGCAGGAGGCGCGCTATTTTGGCCGCTGCGCGCCGAGCTGCGCCGCCAAATCACCGCGTGGTCGCGCGCTCGGATCGACGTGGAACCGGCGGCGCTGGGCGACGACAGCGTTCTCTATGGCGCTTTCTTGCTGGCTACGCGAGGCGAACGATGAACCTGCCGGCATTCTATCCGCTGCTCGATACCGACGTCCTAGGGCGGCGAGGTTTGGAAGCGCCGGCGGCGGCGGAAGCCATACTCGAGGCGGGCGCCCGTATCCTGCAATTTCGCCACAAGCTTTTCTTCTCGCGCGAGGTGTACGAGCAGGCCACGCGCGTGGCCGAGCTGTGCCGAGCGGCGAACGCGCTGTTCGTGGTCAACGATCGCGCGGATTTCGCGATGCTGCTCGGCGCGGCGCTGCATGTGGGCCATGACGATCTCGCGCCGGCCGAAGCCCGCGGGATCATGCCGCCCGGCGCCATCATCGGTTTCTCGACGCACAACCAGCGGCAACTTCGTGACGGCGATGCCGAGCCCGTGGATTATCTTGCAATCGGTCCGATTTTCGAGACCGGATCGAAGCAAAACCCGGATCCCGTGGTCGGCCTGGAACAGCTCGGCGTGTTGCGACGGATTACGTCCAAGCCGTTGGTCGCGATCGGCGGCATCGCGCTGGAACGCGCCCAGTCCGTGCTCGCGGCTGGCGCGGATTCCATCGCGGTGATTGGCGATCTGTATCCAAATCCGCTAACGAAAGCTGCGTTGCGCGCGCGCGCCGAACAATGGCTGGCTACTTGTTCGTCGCGTAGGTAACGCTCACGGCGGTGTGGCCGGATTCCTGTCCAACAATGACGGTTACCTTGTGTTTGCCGGCATCGTTTTCCCCTACCAACATCCCGGCGAACGATGCGCCACCCTGGCTGGTTATGTTGTTTGTGACCTTAAGACCTGACGATTGGAACTCGTCCTGATAAAACTTGATGACCTTGTCGGAAGGGTCGCCCGTCTTGAACGCGAAGCTGCCGCTATCCCCGTCTTTGTCCCGGGCTGAGAATACGCCTCTTGGATCGGAACCGGGATAATCCGGCACCCAGGTCGGCACTTTGACGTTGCCTCCGATTTTCACCGTGCCATCCGACGATTTCATCTCCACCGCGCCGTTGGCCCCGCCCGAAGTAATCGTAACCGCCTCTTGTCCGTTCTCCGTAAAGGTAAACTTGCCGTTCTTCGCATCGTCCCAGTTCATGGTGGTGACCTTGCCGGTCTGCTTGTCTCGAATGGTGATCACCTGTTTGCCTTCGTCGGTGGAAACGATTTCGAGATTCGGATTACCGGCGACTGACATTTTGGCCAGGGCAAGAGCGGGATTCCTCCTGATCAAATCGGTGTCGAGGCCCGCCTGTCTGGCCTTATGCACCACGAACAGGCCGACCCCCGCTACTGCGAGGATGATCAGCAGGAAGAATCCGCCGACTCCGATCAAGATCCATTTCAGCGCGCTGCTTTTCTGGGCGGGCGGCGGCGCGAAGGGCACCGAGCCGGGCTGCGGAGGTACGGGAGGATTGGTAGCCATTACGTCTCCTATTGGCGCATCTGCTTTCACTATAGCAAAGCTAAACCATTGAAAACAAGACTGGATTTCGAATTTGCGTTCGGGTAATATCACAAACGAAGCAGGGCAACAGCGAAAAGGGGGATCGGCATGGCAGAGCTAGTGAATGGGTTCGATGCGTCTATCGTGGACCGGAAGGCGTCAAAGGTCGGGCCAGCCGGGATCGACGTCGCCTACCAGCGCCTCGGGAACCCCGATGCGCCTGTAGTGCTGCTCATCATGGGGATCGCTGCGCAATCAATTCATTGGCCGGACGCGTTTTGCCATGCCCTTGTCGACGGCGGCCTGCAAGTCATCCGCTTCGACAATCGCGACTCCGGCCTCTCCACACACCTGACGGATGCTCCGCCTGCTGACCTGCCCGCGGCGCTCGCCGGCGACCTGTCGTCGGTGTCCTACACGCTGTCGGATATGGCTGCCGATGCCGTGGGATTGCTGGACGCGCTCGGCTTCGAGAAGGCACATGCCGTCGGCGCGTCCATGGGGGGCGCGATCGCGCAAACGATGGCAATCGAGCATCCGGACCGTGTCCGCTCTCTCACCTCGATGATGTCAACGACGGGCAACATGTCACTCGGGCAGCCCTCGCCGGACGTGCTCCGCGAAGTGTTCGGCGGCCCGCCCGCAGTCACCCGCGACGAAGTCATTCAGCGGATGCTCCGGGCGATCCGCGCCGTGGGCTCGCCTGGATATCCGACGGATGAGAAGGAAGCCGCCGCGCGAACAGCCCGGGCCTACGACCGCTGCTACGATCCGGTCGGAACCGCTCGTCAGGCAGTGGCGACGGTGGCCTCCGGCGATCGGACCGAACGCCTGCAACATCTCCAGCTACCCACTCTGGTGATCCACGGCCTCGCTGACCGTATGTGCGAAGTGAGCGGCGGGCGAGCGACGGCTGAGGCCATTCCCGGCGCGGAGCTCGTCCTGATCGAGGGAATGGGGCATGACCTGCCCCCCGGTTTGCGGTCCCAACTGGCGGAGCGCATCACCGAGTTCGTGTGGCGCGAGGAGGACCGTTGAGTCTGGTCTCGCGCCCAGGAGTTTCCCGGATGGGTTAGGTCGAGCGTTTCGCGGTAATTTCCCGCGGCCCGCCTCGTGGTCCTTCAATAGTCAACTTGAGTTCGTCGCCGGAGACCGTGCCGCTGTATTTTGTCGTGAACGTGTTGCCTCGGAACTCCCGCACAACGGTGAACGAAATCTTGTCCCCGTCAATCTTGCCATCGGAGATATTGACGTCGCCGCCGCGTCCGCCGGAAATGGTTCCGGTCAAGCCGGCGCCGGAGGCTTGCAGGGTTAGAGTATTTGTCATCGTCCCATTGCGGCCCTCGGTCTCGAAGGTCCACTTGCCGGACGCATCGGCCGCCAGCGCAACGGTTGCCAGCACAAAGGCCAGCAATACTGAATAAATCTTCATTGTTCGCTCCTGATTCGGGGTTTACCCATCTTTAAGGATGGCGGCGCGCCGGAGCACGTTACTAAAACGGCATGTAAAGATGCGTAACCGAGGCGATCAGGAGTGATGTTCGTGCTGGGGCGAGGTTACAAGGATCGAGCAAGGCGCCTCGGAAAGCGCGCATTTGATGTGCTCGAACTGGATGGTGGTATGGAAAATCTGATACTTGCAGAGGAGGTCGTTGATGTTTTTGAGGATCGGGTTGCTTTCCGACGTCGCCATATCCGAGATCAACACGTGGCAACTCAGCGCGTGCGTCTTCGAGCCCAGGCTCCAGATGTGAAGATCGTGCACGTCGATCACGCCTTCCAAGGACCGTAGCGCTTCGGTGACCTGTTGCAACTCCATGCCGCGCGGGAGACCTTCGAGCAAAACGTTCAACGATTCCTGGATGATGTCCCAGGCGCTCCAGATAATCATCACGCCGATGACGGCCGACAGGATGGGGTCGATCATCGTCAGGCCGGTGTAATGGATGGCGATCGCGGCGGCGATGATCACCACCGAGCTCACGGCGTCGCCCAGCATGTGTACGAACGTAGCGCGGATATTGAGGTCGTGATTTCTCTCGTTCTTCAAGCTCCACATGATCGCGCCGTTCAGCACCAGCGCCGCTGCCGCCACCCACAGCATCACGCCTTCCTGCACGCGCACCGGGTGCCACAACCGCTGCCAGGCTTCATAAAAAATGAACAGCGCGATGCCGACTAACGAGAGTGCATTGACGAACGCGGTCAGGACGCCGGCCCGGTGGTAACCGTACGTCTTAACGCTGTTCGCAGGCTTGGATTGCAGGTACAATCCGATGGCGGCTAGAACCAGGGACAAAGCATCCGTGAAATTATGCCCGGCGTCGGAGACCAGAGCCAAGCTGCCGGAGCGAAGGCCCGCGACCAACTCGACCGCGACGAACAGGATGGTCGCGAAAAACGACCATTTCAAGATCTCGCCGGTTCCGTGATGGTGATGGTGATGAGCCACTCGATTTCCGCTATTCTCATTTTACAAGACAGAACCGCCGCTTATGACTCGAACCCCGTTCCTGCTGCTTTTATTGGCGCTCGCTGGAATCAGCCAGCCCGCGCGCCCGGACAACGCCGCTACCCAGCAAGACAAGCCCTATGTGCTGCTGATCTCGCTGGACGGATTCCGCTACGACTACGCGGATCGATACCATGCCGCCAATCTGCTTGACCTTGGAAAGAAGGGCGTGGCCGCGAAAGCGCTGATCCCATCGTTTCCCACCACGACGTTTCCGAATCACTACACCATCGCGACCGGCCTTTATCCCGCGCATCACGGCATCGTCGAGAACGTCTTTTGGGATCCCGAGCGTAACGCTCAGTTCCGGTACAGCGATCCGGCGAGCGAAAGCGACGGCAGTTGGTGGGGAGGCACGCCGCTGTGGGTGCTGGCGGAGCAACAGGGCATGCGCGCCGCGTCCTTCTTCTGGCCGGGAAGCGACGTGGAAATTCAACACACCCGACCCACTTATTTTTATCGTTACGACGCCGGCATTCCCAACGCCCGGCGCGTTCAGCAAGTGGTGGAGTGGCTGAAGCTGCCGAAGAGGGAGCGGCCGCATTTTATTACATTGTATTTTTCCGACGTCGATCACGAAGGCCACAGTCACGGACCCGATGCTCCCGAAACTCGCGAAGCAGTGGAAAGGGTGGACCGGACGCTGGGAACGCTCTTCCGGCAAGTTCGAGGGCTGGGCCTGCGCTTGGATATCTTGGTGGTCTCCGATCACGGCATGGCCGCCGTTACGGGCGATATCGACCTGTCGAAATTCGCCGACTTGAGCGCGCTGCGCGTCGCACCGGAGAGCTCGGATTTCAAGATGTACTCGAACGATCCCAAGAAAATCGACGGGCTGTATAGGGAACTGGACGGCCGGGACCCGCGCATGGCGGTGTATCGCCGCGACGAGATCCCGGAACGGCTGCACTATTCGGGCAACCCGCGCATCGGCGACCTGGTGGTGTTCTCGCTCCAGCCGGTGCTGCTGCACGCTGCTCCTCCGCGCCCCGGTCAAAGCCCGCCGAAAGGAATGCATGGCTATGACGTTTCGCTGGTTCCGGAAATGAAGGCGATATTTTTCGCCGAAGGCCCGGATCTGAAGCGCGGCCTTCGCATCGACGAGTTTCAGAACATCCACATCTATCCGTTGATCGCCCATATTCTGGGCTTGAGCGCTCCGGCTAACCTGGATGGGCAACTATCGGTTCTGGCGCCGATCCTCAAAAGCGCGTCACCTCGGTAAAGTTAAAATCCCGCGCCTTCATGGCCGGCACTACCATGTCGAAGGTCTCTTCGCCGGAAGCCCGCGCGGAGGGGGAAAGCGATTCCACGTTGTTCAGCAGTTCGATGATTCCTTGATTGAAGCGGAAGTTGCGCAGGCCGCACACCAGCCGTCCGTCTTCGATCAGGAACGTGCCGTCGCGCGTCATGCCAGTCAGGATCTTCTCGTAGGGATCCACTTCGCGGATGTACCAAAACCGCGTGACCAGGATGCCGCGCTCGGTGGAAGCGATCATCTGTTCGATCGAGGTGGACCCTCCCGCGATCACGATGTTCAGCGGCGCTTCGCCGATCTCGTTCGGCAAGGGGAAACCGTGCCCGGTCGGCTCCACTCCGTCGCGTCGCGCGTTCGAACGGGAATAGGTCAGCTCGCGCGGCACGCCGGCATCCACCAGAGTCAGCTTTCGTCGCGGCACGCCTTCGCCGTCGAACGGGACGCCCGCCTGCAACGGATGGGCGGCGTCATCGAAGATCTGAATATTCTCGCCGAACAGCTTGGTTCCCAGGCGATCGGTGAGAAAACTGCGTTGATCGTGCATGGCGGTAGCGCTGAAATCGCCGAACATTTGCCCGACGAAATCGAGCACCGCCGCCGGTTCGAGCACGACCGTGTAGCGGCCCGGGGGAATCTCGCGCGGATTCCGGGAAAGCCGCGCTTTCCGGCTAGCGCTGCGGGCGAGGTCGCAAGGATCGAAGTCGCGGCGCGCCACTGCGGAAGCCTTCGCCCAGCCCGAGCTATCCTCGGCGATGGCGGTGATGGAAAATTGCGCCAGAGTCTCGGGGTGCCATGCGGCCAGACCCTCGGAATTGAGGATCGCCTCAGCGGTTTGGCCGGTGGAATAAATTCCCGCCGCCGTCTGGCCTGCCTCGCTCACCAGCCGGATCGCCTCGGCGACAGCCTGTGCGCGATCGCGTGGCGTGGCGTCGGCGGTGTCTGGATCGAAACGCTGGATGGTCGGCGCCGCGGAAGGCTGCAACAGCGGCGACAGATCCGCATCGGGCGCCACGGACCGGGCCAGGGCAACGGATTGTTCCACGGCGCGCCGGATCGAATCGGCATCGAAGCGATTGGTGGTGGCTCGCGCGGTTCGATGATCCAACACCACGCGAACGGAGAGCCATTGCGCCTGCTCGGCCACGTTCTGATGGATGGCATTGTTGGCAAAGCGCGTGAGCGCGTCGCGATGCGCGCCAAAGAGCGCTTCGACCCCCTCCGCGCCGAACGACTTCGCGGCCAGTTCCACCACGCCAAACAGCTCGCGGCAGCGGTCCATGGACAACACTTGCGCGGCCAAGTCAGCCGGCATACGCGGCTCCGACCTTGACGTTGTGGAATCGCGCGGGGCTTGCGCCGTGGCCGGTGCCGATCACCTGTTCCGGCTGCCCTTTGCCGCAGTTGGGCACGCCCCAAAGCGTCCAATGATCCTTGCCGGCGATGGCCGCGCAGGAGTTCCAGAACTCGGTGGTGATGCCGCTGTACGTTGGATTCTTCAGCATCCGGACGCGCTTGCCATCGCGAAGCTCCCACGCGATCTCGCAGCCGAACTGGAAGTTGTAGCGTTTGTCGTCGATGGACCAGCTCCGGTTGGTCTCCATGTAGATGGCGTCGCTCGCGCCGCCCAGCACTTCATCCAGCGTCTGCTCGCCCGGTTGCAAGCTGACGTTGGTCATGCGGATCAGCGGTATGCGCGACCATCCGGTAGCCCGCATGGTGCCGTTCGAACGCTGCTGTCCGGCCGCCGCGGCGGTTTCGCGCGAAGTCATGTATCCCACGAACCGGCCAGCGCGAATGATGTCGGCCGACTGCGCGGGCACGCCTTCGTCGTCGAAAGCGAACGTCCCCAGGCCCGGCCCATGCTCGATCCGCGCGTCGCACACCGCATTAACGATTTCCGAACCGTAGCGCAGGTGGTTCAGTTTATCCAGCGTCAGAAAGCTCATGCCTGCGTAGTTGGCTTCCGAGCCCAGCACGCGATCCAGCTCGATAGGATGGCCGATGGATTCGTGCACTTGCAGTCCGATTTGGCTGCTATCGAGGATCAGATCGTAGCGCCCTTCGGGGCATTGATCGGCGGTATGCAGCGCCACCGCTTCCTCGGCGACGCGCGGCGCCTGCGCGAGCAACCGCAGCTCTTCGATCAGTTCGTAGCCCTTCAGTTGATGCTGGCCGCCGAAGGAATTGGGATACGAGCGCTTCTGGATATTGTCGTTGCGAAAGCTGAACGCTTCGTATCCGGCGCCGCTCGAAGTGCGGGTTTGATCGATCACGCTTCCGAGCGAGGATACGAACATCTGCCGGGTTCGATTGAAGACCATCGATGTTTGCGCCAGGGTCACCCCGGAAGTACGGCGCAGTTCGTCGTCGATTTCCGCGAGCAGTCCCAGCTGCACTTCCACGCTGACCGAGAACGGATCGATGCGGCAGGGCGAAACCCAGACCGCTTCATATTTGTCTTCGGGCGCGAGAGCGATGTCGCGCTGTTTGGCGAGCACGCTGGCGCGGCTGACATCCACGGCGAGTCTGGCGGCCGCCTCTATTCCGGCCTTCGACAAATCGTCGGTAGCGGCGAAGCCCCAGCAGCCGGACGCGAGCACCCGAATCCCCAGACCGAGCGATTCAGCGCTCGAAACCTGGGCCGGACGTCCGTTCTTGGTGGAAAGCTCGCGTTCGCGGCTCTCGATCACTCGCACGTCCGCGTAGGTTATGCCGGCTTCGAGAACCAAGTCGAGCGCTTGGAGCGCCAGTTGCTTCATACGTCCAGGATAGTGGGGACGTCAGCTTCCCTGCGGCGCGGAAAGGCCTTTACCACCGTCCAAGGCCCGGATCGCGGAAGCTTCATCGGGATAGATAGCCATCACTTGCGCCAGCCGCGTCAATTCCAGCACTTCCCGAACCCGGCGGTTCAAGTTGGCTAGCACAAAATGGCCATTGGCGTTTTTCAAAACGCTGGTATAGATGCCGATCAGAAACCCGATTCCGGTGGAATCGATGTAGTCGACCTGGCTGAAATCGGCGAGAACCTTGGAGCAGCCGGAGGATTTGATCTCTTCCGTCTTGCCCCGCAAGTAAGCCGAATCTTGACCGGTGGCGAAGCGGCCGTGCAAGCGCAGGACGCATACGTCACCTTGATTCTCAAAGTCGACCAGCATTGAATCCCCTGCTAATACTATAGCCGAGGAGCGGCGCGAAAGCGGGTGGGATTACTACAGCAGCCGGAAGTTGACTTCGATGGTGGCCTGCACGGGGACCGGTTTGCCGTCCTTCTTGCCGGGATTGAATCTCCACTTTTCGACCGCCTCGATGGCCTTCTGGTCGAGACCGAGGCCCAGCGGACGGATCACCTTCAACTGCGTTGGATTGCCGTGTTCATCCACGACGACAAACAGAACCACGGTGCCTTGAAACTTGGCTTTGCGAGCCTCTTCGGAATATTCGGGTTCCACCTTGAACAGAACCGATGGCGCCGAGACGCCGCCGCCGATGCGATAAGCGCCGCCGCCGATTCCGCCGCCGTGACCCGGACCATATCCAGCGCCGCCTCCAGGACCGATACCACCGCCGGTCCCCGAGCCCATGCCGCCGCCCGAGCCGGTGCCGTTCGAAGGGATACCAGACTTGGCCAGCGGGTCGCCGAGCACATCCATGTTCACCTTCGGAATGTTTGCATCCGGCGGGATGATGAGGGTCGGCTCCATGACCAGCTTCGGATTTTCAACCCGGGAAATCATCGGCGGCACAAACTGCTTGGTCGACAATTTCGGAAGCTTGCCCTTGCTCACAGGGATAGGAGACCGGTCGCCGCCGCCGCCACCGCCGCCCATCGGGGCCTTTTTCGGCGCAGCCTGATAGGGCGCGATGTCGGGAGCGATTAACGAGATGTTCTCCTTGATCGCCTTTTGAATCGTCTTGTTGGTTCCGATCAGCAGCAGCAAGGCAACCACACCGACGTGGATGGCGACCGAAGTGACTCCGGCCCGTTTTTCCTGGCCACCATAAAAGCCCCAGATTTCCTTGACCGGGACTGGCTTGGAAGTCACCTCCAGGGGAGGCAACTTCGGGGGATGCACGAAATCCCTGACATTTTGATAGAGCGAACGAAAGAAGGGCACCTCGTCGGCGGCCAACAATCGTTGAAGGTGTAGGTCGGCTTCGGGGTCGCCCGGCGGATTAGTTCCCCCTGGAGGGTATCCAAATGGTCCGTGCTGCGCTGCCATGTATCCTTACCGCATCCTAGCTATGCTCAATCTGTAGACGTCTCAACGCTCTCGAAAAGTTGCAGTCTACGTTCACCATCAATTCTAACACTTCTCGAAATCCGTCAACAGCGGCTATGCGGGATACGGGAAAGGCGTTTCCGCGGATGTAACGTCTACACTGAAGTAGAACATGTCCGGCAGGCCTCTCGTCATCTTTGACGGCCAATGCGGGTTTTGCCGGATCTGGATCGAGTATTGGAAGCAACTCACCGGCGACCGCGTGGATTACGCCCCATCGCAAGAAGTAGGCCCCCAGTATCCTCAAATCGCTGCGGAAGCCTTTAGCCAGTCCGTACAATTAGCGATGCCAGAGGGCGAGATCGTCTCCGGCGCTCGGGCGGTTTTCCTTACGCTGACCTTTGCGCCCGGGTTGGCTTGGTTGCTCTGGGTCTACGAACGCGTGCCCGGGTTCGCTCCGTTTTCGGAAGCCGCATACCGGCTGGTCGCGTCCCATCGTAGTTTCTTCTACCATGTGACCCGGCTCACATTCGGGCGGCGGATTTCGCCCTTGCGCTACGCGACCGTGGAGTGGCTGTTCCTCCGAGTGCTGGCGGCCATCTACTTCATCGCGTTTGCCTCGCTCGCCTTCCAGGTCTCCGGACTCATCGGCGCCCGTGGGATTCTTCCGGCCGGCCGGTATCTCAACGCCGTTCACCAAACCTACGGCGCGCGCGGCTATTGGCTCTTGCCGACCGTCTTTTGGATGGCGCACGGCGACGTGGTTCTGCGCGCGGTTTGCGCGGCGGGCGCTGCGGTTTCGATCCTGCTGTTCTTCGGATATTGGGAACGAATGTCGCTGGCGTGCCTGTACGTGCTGTATTTGTCGCTGGTCGGCGCAGGCCAGGATTTCTTGTCCTTTCAGTGGGACATGCTGCTGTTAGAGACCGGGTTTCTCGCGATCTTCCTCGGGTCTTCGAGATTCGTGGTGCTGTTATTTCGGTGCCTGTTGTTCCGCCTGATGTTTTTGTCGGGAGCGGTGAAGCTGCTGAGCCACGATTTGTCGTGGCGCAACCTCACCGCCATGAGCTTCCACTACATGACGCAACCGCTGCCCACGCCAATCGCCTGGTACATGCATCAACTGCCTGCCGTGTTCCAGCGTTTTTCGACCGGCGCGGTGCTGTTAATCGAATTGATCGTTCCGTTCCTGATCTTCGGCCCTCGGCCGTGGCGGCTGGTGGGCGCCGGCTTCCTGCTTGGACTTCAAGCGCTGATTGGCCTGACCGGAAACTACGCCTTCTTTAATCTGCTGGCCGTGGCGCTGTGCCTGTTTCTATTCGACGACGCACGGCTGGCGCGTTGGAAGATGCCTGCCCGCCGCGCGCAAACCAAACCGATCGCCGTCGCCGTCATCGCCGCCGTGGTCTTGGCCGTTAGTCTGTCCGAGCTGTCGGGCGTGTTCCTGGATTCGACGCCCGCGTCCGACCGCGTTCTGGAGCGCTGGGTGACACCGTTCGGGATCGTGAACACCTACGGATTGTTTGCGGTGATGACCACAACACGGCCGGAAATAGCGATCCAGGGTTCGAATGACGGCGTCACCTGGCTTGACTACCGGTTCCGCTACAAACCGGGCGACCTGGCCAAACGTCCGCGCTGGGTTGCGCCTTATCAGCCGCGTCTCGATTGGCAGATGTGGTTTGCGGCGCTGGCCGGCAGCGAAGGGACGCCGTGGTTCGGCAATTTTCTGGTGCGATTGCTCCAAGGGTCGCCCGAAATCGAAGGGTTGCTGGCCGGCAATCCGTTTCGCGCCGCGCCCCCGAGGTACGTACGGGCGCTGTTGTTCGACTATTCGTTCACCGATTTCGCGGAGCGTCGGGCGACGGGGGATTGGTGGAAGCGACGCCCGCTGGGAGTCTATTTTCCGGCCATTTCGCTCGATAACGTTCGACAAATTCCGTGATGCTACTGGACCGCGATAGTCGGTCCGGTTGGAGAGCTAATGCTCGCGATCTTGAGCGCGATGGGCAGCGATGGGCCGGGCGTGACGCTTTGAGGAACGGCGGCATTGATTTGAACCAGGCCGTTGACCTCGCCTGGCGCTGCCCCCGCATAGGAAACAACAGCGTTCACACCGCCGATGGTCACTTGCACGGATTGTTCGAGTGTCTCGCCAGGAGGCGCCAATGCGCCGCTTACGGATGCCGGCATAGTCTGCCCGCCCCCGGTCCCGAAGATCTGAATCGTGCTGCCGCGCGCGGCCGGATTCGATGCGCTGTTGACCGAGCTGTCCTGATTGAGCACGGCTGCCTGTCCCACGCCGGTCGAACCGGCGGTGAAGATGGCCGGCGCAGCGGAAGCTAATGGAACGTCCCATGTTCCCGAATTCGCGCGGTTCCGCCCAGCGATGGAGACCACTTGCACCGAAACCGTGCCGCTGGTTTCCACATCGAAAGGAACCAGCGCGTTCACCTGACTTGCCGATGCGTAAATCAGCGGAGCCTTGATCCCGCCGATCAGCACTTCAGTCTCGCCGATGTCGGTCCCGAAATCGCCGGAGGCGTCGAGGGCGGCGACGGCGGGAGTGGCGCCGAGTCCGCTGCCGAGGATCGCGATGAACTCGCCGGGCGCGATCGGGCCGGGAGTCTCGGATGCCGAGTTGACGACGGCCGTAAGAATCGGGGGATCGCCCGGGGTGGCGGTTACGCTGAAAGTTACGGGGACCGTGAATTGGCCGGTGGTCCAAGCGATGACCAAGCCGGTGTAGTAAGTTCCGGGCGCCAATCCGGTGGCGAACGCCGTCAGACTGAAGATTGGTGTCGCCGATGTGGACCCGGCTGCGGGGAAAAGCTCCAGCCAGCCCGCGCCGATCGTGGTCTTGAAGTCCACCGGCGGACCATTGAACGCAATAGACAGGTTCTGGGCGGCGCTGCCGCCGGCCGGCGCAGTGTAGGAAAGGGCCGCGGGCGTGGCCGTGAGCATGGTCTGCGCGGTTGGATTCGCGAGCACCGCCAGCGTCGCGGGAACGACGAGCGTTGGATAGCCGACAGCATTAATCGTGATTGCGCCCTGGTACACGCCCGGCGCGAGCCCGACCGAGTTGGGATACAAGTTCACTTGGGATAAGGGGCCCAGGCTTTGGACGGCGACGTTGAGCCAGGAAACATTGCTAGTAACGGAAGTGAGCTCGACATTGAACTGCTGGAACGACAAAAAAGACGAGAAGCTATTCGACTGAGGAGTTCCAGCGGGAAGCGTAAAAGCCGGCGGGGGAGCATTGATCATGAGCGTGTTGGGCGGCGGCGGGCCCTGGGCGTTCACGGTCAACAATACTGCGACGTTCACCGTATTCGCCGGACCCTGAATTGTGATCTGGCCCGAATAATTGCCCGGGGCCAAATTCAACCCGAGCGTATCGTCGGCGACGCTGAGCTGGATCGGAGTGGTTCCGCGGCGCACCGAGACTCTCAACCAGTTGCCGCCGCTACTGGTGGACGCCGAGATCTCCACCGGCGTTGCCCCGCCGTTGCTCACAATCGGAAGAATTTCCGCGTACTGGTTCCCCGGCTCGGAGAAACCGCAGCATTGGCCGACCAGAGCTGAGATGACGGCGGCGCCGGTTGCGGTTAGAGTGACGTTGATAACGGTTGGAATGACGGGAACCCCGCTGAGCGAAGCGGGCGCGACCGGCGTGACGGTGACCGTCCCGGAGTAAGTGCCAGGTTTCAGGCCAACTGGATTCGGCGTAAGCGTTAGCGTGCTGTAGGAGCCATGAGAGACGGAGGAAACCGACAGCCACTCAGCCGCGCTGGCCGAGACAGATACGCTAAAGGAAAAATTCTGGGCAAACGTCACCGTCTCAGGAGCGGGCGCGGGACTTCCGGTTTGCCAGGACCACGCGCCCGAATAGGGGTAGGGCGTCAGTTGGATCTCGATCGGAGGTTCGGGGATAGTGATGGGGGGCGGAGTAGAAACGATCGTGGACAGGACCGGCGCCAGGCCTATGCCGATAACGTTGATGAACCGAACCGGAGCCGAAGTGGTGACCCACGCGAACCCAAGGCCCAACGAGTTTAATGGTTGAGTTATGTCGATCAGAGAAAGCTGGCCCGGTGGAAGCAAATAACTATTCACGCTAATCAACTGAGTCGAAGACGCGATGGGTTGGAACCCCGCCAGCGTAACCGTAACGGGCGCTGGGTCTGGATTAAACATCGCCAGGCTCTCAACCTCCGCGGCGTCGCCAAACGCGTAGACCTCAGCTCCCGTGTAGGTTGTGAGCGGCAGGATTGCATGCACGCCCGCGAAGTAGCTGTCTGCGGGCGGCGGATCGACCGGAGCGCTGGGTAGCGCCACGTAATATTCGACCTGCGCGCCGGCCGAGTTCGACACACGCACATGCTTGCCGGTCATCTCGGTCGCGCCCCCCAGCGTAAGATTGATCTGTTCGGCGTTGAAGAAATCGACCGCGGATAGACTAACGCCGTCGATGGCGACGCTGGTTCCGGCGTCGAAGCCGGTGCCGCTCAGCTGGAGCACGGTTCTGGCAGGAAGCAACCCGCCGCCGGGTGTCACGGATTGCACCGACAGAGTGCCGCCCACGGTGAATGTCCCAGGCGTTGCCGATACTGTATAAGGATTACCGAGCGGATCTGTCCAGCCGGTTAGCGATGTGGCTGTGACGGAAGCCGTGGCGCCAGGCGATGCGCTCGCGAGCACCGGGATCGACGCCGTGAACACGGGCAGGGAGGGCAACTGACCGATTCCAGCGGATGGCGAAGAAAAGTGCACGTCGAGATGCTCGGCATTCACGTTGGCGTATCCGATCTGATCGCCGGTAGCGCTGAAGACCGCGAGTTGGGCAACCGGGCCGAAGATGGAGGCGTCAAAGTCCATGGAAAGATTGCCGGCCGCGATCAACGCGGGGACGCTTGCCGAGACCTTGAATTGGACCGTGCCACCCGGCGGAGCCAACTCGTTCGAGATTTGAAGCGTGAGCGGAACGTTGGCTGCCCCCAGTGCCAGAAACGGAACGCACAGACCGAGGCGTATCAGAAAGCCACACCTGCCGAGGCGTGCAAGCACCCCATCGCGACCGCACAGCCGCCGGAAATCAATCCGTTGCCGCATTTCGGAGGAACACGAGCAATTGCATGGCCCTCGTCCGACTTTTTTAGGAAATATCCCGGTTACAGAGTGGAAATTATGTGATTACCAGGAATCCGGTTTCAACGCAATCGTCGGCGATTCGATTCCACATCACGCGCGCCTTTCCGACGGCGACGGAGTGCTGAAACTGGACCACTTGGCCGCTGTGCAAAGCGGCGTAGGCGTGCACCGCTCGGAAACCGCTCTTGCTGTAGTCCAGCAGGCGGCCGACGATTTCCTGGCGAGACGGATCGTCGAAGAACAATTTGAGTTGGCCGCTGCCATGGTGGCGGCGCTCGGTGCGTCGATCTGCGGGAGAGGACATGATTAGTGAAGCGGCCCGCTCGCTAGGAAACGAAGGACGGCCGCACTGCCTCCCTTCCGTACAATTTCAGTTTGCGGCTTAGCGTTCGGCGCGAGATGCCCAGCAGATCCGCGGCCCTTTGCTGATGACCGTTGGTTTGCTCCAGCACCCGCAGTATCGTGGTCTTCTCCATGCCGTCCAGATTCGCGGCGGTCCCCGGGGTTGCGATGGGCGTAGCCTCCCGGCGGGCCTTGGACTGAGTCAGCACCAGATCGTCCATCCGAATCTCGGTTTCGCGGGCGAGCACCGCCGCCTTCGTCACTACGTTTCGCAGCTCGCGCACATTGCCTGGCCAGCTGTGGGATTCGAGAATCCTCAAGGCCCCTTCCGAGAACGCGGCGCGCGGATTGGACTGCTTCAGGAAATGTTCGGCCAGCGGAATGATATCCTCTTGCCTTTCCCTGAGCGGAGGCACGTGCAGACAGATCTGCCCCAACCTGTGGTACAAGTCGCCTCGGAACTTTCCGACCTCCACCATTTCTTCCAGGTCCTGATTGGTCGCCGCGACAATCCGAACGTCCACGCTCACCTTGCGGACACCGCCCAGCCGATAGTAGGCCACTCCGTCCAAGACCCGCAGCAGTTTCACCTGCATGCGCGTTTCCAGTTCGCCCACTTCGTCCAGAAACAGCGTGCCGTGATTGGCCAGCTCGAACAAGCCTTGTTTGGGGCTGTCGGCTCCGCTGAACGCGCCTCTTTCGTATCCGAACAGCTCGCTCTCCACCAGATGTTCGGGCAGCGCCGCGCAACTGACGTCCACCCACGGCTTGGTGCACCGCAACGAATAATGATGCACGGCGCGCGCGATGAGCTCCTTGCCCGACCCGCTCTCGCCTGTAATCAAAACAGCCGCGTTGGTCTGGGAAATGCGCTCCACCAGTTCGAGCAGGCTGCGCATCGCCGGACTCGACACGATCGCTTGCATGCCTAGATAAGTTGTAAGCGGCGCGCTCATTGTCGGCTATATCGCTTTTCGGCGGTTTCTCTGGAACTTTGCATAGTACTAAGGTTCGGCAAGCGAGCCAAAGCGTCCCGGCGGTGATGACATTTTGTCCGGTTTGTCCTATCGCTCCTTGCGGCGACTGTCGATTAATCAACCGGATAGGGATGGCAGGCATTGGCCGCGAACCTGCACCATCGCCAGCTCGGCTTTCAGAAAATAATGTCAACCGTCGCAAAGATCTACGTCTCTTCCGTCGTGGCTGTCGGCGCACTGGTAGCGGCCTGGCAACTCAGCCAATGGCACTCGGATAACCTGGTTCGCTTCGCCTGCTACTTCCTGCTCGCCATCCTGGCGTCGCGTTTGAAGGTCGCTCTGCCGTCCCTCACCGGTTCCCTGTCGGTGCTGTTCGTCTTCATTCTTTTCGGAATCGTGGAATTACGGCCGGCCGAGGCGCTGGCGATAGGATGCGGGGCCACGCTGATCCAGTGTTATTGGCACTACCGGCAGCGTCCGCGCTGGCATCAAGCGTTGTTCAACGTCTGTAGCATGGCAATTGCTATCGCGGCCACGAGCGCCACCTATCATTCGGCGCTCCTCAAATGGGGACATTTGGACGCGGCCTTGAAGCTGCTGGTGGCGGCCACGGTATTCTTCGCGATGAATATGTTCCCGGTGGCGCTGGTCATCTCGCTCACCGAGAACAAACCGTTGCGCCAGGTATGGCGCGAGTGCTCGTTCTGGTCGTTCCCGTATTACCTGCTGGGAGCCGTTGTGGTGGGCGCAACCAGCGCGATCAATCGCTACCTGGGATGGCAGACCGCGCTGCTGGCCATTCCCGTCGTGTATTTCATCTACCGTTCCTACTACCTGTACATGGGCCGGATGGAAGATGAAAAGAAACATGCCGAGGAAATGGCTTCCTTGCACTTGAGGACCATCGAAGCCCTGGCGCTCGCCATCGAGGCCAAAGACCACACCACCAGCGACCATTTGCAGCGAGTGCAGATCTATGCGATCGAGGTTGGCCGCGAATTGGGTCTGCAGACCGGAGAGCTCGAGGCTCTGCGCGCCGCCGCGCTGCTGCACGATATCGGAAAGCTCGCGGTGCCCGAACACATCATCTCGAAGCCCGGCAAACTGACGCGCGAAGAATTCGAGAAGATGAAGATCCACCCGATAGTGGGCGCCGAGATCCTGGAGCGCGTTCGGTTCCCCTATCCGGTGACGCCCATCGTCCGGTCGCACCACGAAAAATGGGATGGCTCGGGCTATCCGGACGGTTTGAAAGGCGAGGACATTCCGATCGGAGCCCGCATTCTGGCGGCGGTAGACTGCCTGGACGCCTTGGCATCCGATCGTCAATATCGGCGGGCTCTGCCGGTCGGCGATGCCATGCAGAAGATCGCCGCGGAATCGGGCGTCAGTTTCGATCCGCAAGTGGTGGAGGTCCTGCGCCGCAGGTACGTGGAATTGGAATCGACGGCGCAAGCCAATTGGGTGGAGAAAGCCAGGCTCTCCACCGACCTGAAGGTGGAGCGCGGTCTGGAGCCGGCGGCCGGCTTTGAGAATACCCGGCGCGCAGCCACGGGCGCCTCCGTGGATTTCCTCAGTTCCATCGCCGCGGCCCGGCAGGAGGTCCTGAATCTGTTCGAACTGGCGCAAGATTTGGGAAATTCCCTGAGCCTGAACGAAACCCTATCCTTGCTCGCGATCCGGCTCAAGCGCATGGTTCCCTACGACTCGCTGGCCATCTATGTTCTGCGGGATCAAAAACTTCGCGCCGAGTATGTGAATGGCGAAAATTTGCGGCTGTTTTCCGCGCTCGAAATTCCGCTGGGCCAGGGGCTCTCGGGCTGGGTGGCGGAGAACCGCAAACCCATTGTCAACGGCAATCCGTCGGTCGAACCCGGCTATCTCGACGACGAAACCAAGTTCACCACCATGCGCAGCGCGCTGGCGATCCCGCTCATCGGGCTGAACGGAATGGTCAGCGTGCTCTCGCTCTATCACAACGAGCGCGACGCCTTCACCAACGATCATCTGCGCATCTTGCTGGCGATAAGCCCCAAGGTGTCGCTATCGATCGAGAATGCGCTCAAGTACCAGCAGGCCACCAGTTCGGCTTCCACCGACTATATGACCGATCTGCCGAACGCGCGGTCGCTGTTCCTGCACTTGGACGGCGAACTGGCCCGTTGCCGCCGCTTGAACAATCCCCTGGTGGTTTTGGTCTGCGACATGAACGGCTTCAAGCAGGTCAACGACAAGTACGGACACTTGGAAGGCAACAAGGTGTTGCATCGGGTGGCCGTGAAACTGAAGGAAAGCTGCCGCGAATACGACTATGTCGCGCGTATGGGCGGCGACGAGTTCGTGCTCGTCCTGCCGGGGTTGTCGGCCGAGCAGATCCCGCAAAAGGTCCAGCGCTTGCGAGCCATCACCGCGGAAGCCGGCCACGACATCTGCGGCACAGACACGCTCTCGCTCAGCGTGGGCCATGCCATTTTCCCGGAGGACGGCATGGACGCCGACCGGTTGCTGAGCGAAGCGGACCGTCGCATGTACATAGTCAAGCAGAAGGAAAAGATGAGTTTGGTCGGGCCCACGCGCGGATTTGAATTCGAGCCGACCGGCGCCTGGTAGGCGGCTGATGTTCCTTGCTCTTCTCCTGCGGCACGCCAGACGGATCCTGTTGACGGTTCTGCTGGGTGGATTGTTGGGAGCCACTCTGGTCCGCCTGGGGCCGGGCTTCGGCGTGGACGAGCGGGAATTGGACAATCGCCTAAATCAAGAAAGCCAGCGGGCCATCCGCGCCGAACACGCCGCCGACAGCAACATCGCGCGCTTCTATCTGCGCTATCTGACGGGGTTGCTGCGCGGCGACCTGGGGTTCTCGAGATCGCTGAATCGGCCCGCCGCCGAGCTGCTGAAGGAACGTTTGCCGCTGACGCTGGTCTCCTTGGGTTACGGCGTCGGGGGCGGGGTTGCGATCGGCCTCGCGTTGGCCCTTCTCACGGTATGGTGGCGCGCCCCGGGAGCGGACGTCCTGCCTGCTCTGCTGAGCGGGTTGTGCCTGGCCGTTCCGGCCGCTGTAATCGCGCTGCTTTTCCTATGGGCCGGCGCTCCCGCCCGCTGGGCTATAGCCTTGATCGTTTTCCCGCACATCTACCGCTACTCCAAGAATCTTCTGTCAGCCGCATACTTGTCGCCCCACGTTCTTCTGGCGCAGGCCAAAGGGCTGAGCAGCGCTCGAGTTCTTTTCGCTCACGTGGCGCTTCCCGCAGTTCCACAGTTGGCGGCGTTGGCGGGAATCTCGGTCAGCCTGGCGTTCGGCGCCTCGATTCCGATCGAAGCCATTTCGGACATCCCCGGCATAGGGCAGCTCGCCTGGAAAGCCGCGCTCGACCGCGATCTTCCATTGCTGGTGAACATCACGGTACTCATCGCGTTGATGACCATGGTCGTCAACACGCTGGCGGATCTTGCGCTCGCGGGCCGGAGCATGGAATCATGACGCGCATCCAAAAGGCCGCGCTCGTCTTGTTGGGCCTGGTGGCACTGGCATCGCTCGCGGCGGGATGGATCGCGCCATCTTCTTACTCCGAACAATTTCGCGACGCCATCAGTGCGCCGCCGTCAGCGCGATTCCCACTCGGCACCGACGACCTGGGGCGCGATCGTTTCGCTCGGCTGCTGTATGGAACGCGGGTATCGTTGCTGCTAGCCCCGGCCGCCGCATTTCTTTCGACATTGATTGCGGCCGTGGTAGGAGGCAGCGCGGGTTATGCGGGCGGACGGTGGGAGCGGATCGTGACCCTGGGGATCGATTTGTTTCTGTCCTTGCCTTGGCTTTTCTTGCTGCTCGCCGTGCGGGCTTTGCTGCCGCTCAACACCTCGCCGGTAGCGTCGGTGACGATCACCTTCGCGCTGCTCGGATGCCTGGGTTGGGCGACGCCCGCGCGCATCATTCGCGCCGGAACTCGCACGCTGGTCAACTCGGACTTCCTGGTGCAGGCTCGAGCCAGCGGAATATCCGGCCTGCGATTGTTCTGGAGGCACCTGGTCCCAAATCTGCGCCCGATTCTGCTGGCCCAGTTCTGGGTCTCGGTCCCGTTGTTCATCCTGAGCGAGGCGAATCTCGGCTTGCTCGGACTGGGGGTCGCGGAACCGCTGCCGTCCTGGGGCGCCTTGCTGCGGGAACTCGAAAACTACACCGCGGTGCTCCAAAATCCCTGGATGCTGGCGCCGGTCGTGCTGCTGGTAACCGTGGTGTGCTGCCTGCAAGTGGTGCTTCGCACCGAGGATCGTATTCCATGTTGAAACATACTCTAAGAATCCTGCTCGGAGTCGCATTCGCGGCGCTGCCCGCCGCCCCCGCCGAGTTGCGCTTCGCGTTGCGGACCGAACCAAAGACCTTCCATCCGCTGATGGTGGAGGACGAGTCTTCCGAAACCATCCGCTACTTAACCGGCGGCGTCCTGATCCGGCTGAATCGCTATACGCAGGAACTGGAAGCAGAGCTGGCCACCAAGTGGACCGTCTCGGAAAACGGGCGGAGAATCGATTTCGACTTGCGGCCGAACGTGCAGTTTTCCGACGGCACGCCGTTCAGTTGCGAGGACGTGGCGTTCACCGTTCGCCAATTAATGGATCCGGCTCTGCATTCGCCCTCGGGTGATGCGTTCCGCTCCGCTCCGGGCGCCGTGGAAACCGGATGCGTGGGCTCGCGGGCCATGGCACGTTTTCCCGGGCCGGTGGCGGCGCTGGCCATGCAATTCGATCAGGTCGCGATTCTGTCCGCGCATTCTCCGCGCAAGGAAGCCGCGGTTCTGGGGCCGTTCGCGCTCGCCGAATACAAACCCGGTTCGTACGTATTGTTGCGCCGCAACGCGAACTATTGGAAGCGCGACGCCCAAGGGCGGCGGCTCCCGTATCTCGACGCGATTCGCCTGGAGATTCAACAGAACCGCGAGCTGGAGCTGCTGCGGTTCCGGCGCGGGGAATTGGACATCGTGAACAGGCTCGACCCGGAGATGTTCGACCGGCTCTCGACGGAAATGCCGCGCGCGGTAGTGGACGCCGGCCCCTCGCTCGACATGGAGCTGGTGTTCTTCAATCAGGTGGCCGCTTCCCCGCTCCCGGATTACAAGCGCCGCTGGTTCCGCTCCAGCGAATTCCGGCGCGCGATTTCGGAAGCCATCCATCGCGACGACATTGTTCGCGTGGTCTATCACGGGCGCGCGCAGCCCTCCGCAGGCCCGGTTTCCGCCGCCAACCACTTTTGGTTTAATTCCGCCTTGAAACCGCCGATTTATTCGGCCGCCGCGGCGCTGGACCGCCTCGAGCGCGACGGCTTTCGCCGATCCGGCGAGGCCTTGCTCGATCGCGACGGTCACAAGGTGGAGTTCTCCATGATCACCAATTCGGGCAACAAGCTGCACGAACGGATGCTGGCTCTGATTCAACAGGATCTGGCCAAGCTGGGAATACAATTGAACGTCGTGATTCTCGACTTCCCTTCCCTGGTCGAACGGATTACGCGCAACTTCAACTATGAGTCCGTTCTGATTGCGCTCACCAATGTGGGCCTCGACCCGAACGATCAGATGAACATATGGCTCAGCTCGGCCGAGAATCACCAGTGGAATCCGAACCAGAAGACGCCGGAGACGGCCTGGGAAGCCGAACTCGACAAGCTCATGCAAGCTCAAACCGCGGTGCAGGATCCGAAGAAACGCAAGCTGTATTTCGACCAGGCGCAGCAGATCGTCTTCGACCAGGCGCCCATGATCTTCCTGGTAAACCCAAATGCGCTCTCGGCGGTCTCGCCGAACCTGAAGAACGTAACCCCCGCCCTGCTGCACCCGCAGATCTATTGGAATGCGGAACGTTTGAACATCGCGGGAGCCTACACGAGTCAAAAATGACGCCGCTTCTCAGAGCGCGCCTGTCGGTGGATTATCCGAACAAGCCCGGCGTCCTCCAGGACGTCGAGTTCGAGGTCGGAGAAGGCGAGATCTTGGGCCTGGTTGGGGAGAGCGGATCGGGTAAGAGCACCATCGCTCTGGCGCTGTTGCGGCTCCTCGATCACAAGGGCGCCAAGATTCGGGGAGAAGTGATGTTCGGCGGGCGCGACCTGCTGCGCCTTTCCGAGCGCGAGATGCGGCGGGTTCGCGGCCGGGAGATGGCGCTGGTGTTGCAGAGCCCGCTGGCGTCGCTCAACCCGTCGCTCAAGATCGGAACGCAATTCGCGGAAGCGTGGCGGGCCCACAATTCAGGTGCGGCCAACCAGTGGAAACCGCGCGCCTTGGAGCTTTTCGATTTGGTCAGCTTGCCGCCGGAAGACGGCTTTCTGACCCGCTACCCGCGACAACTCAGCGTCGGTCAGGCGCAACGGGTCCTGATCGCGATGGCCATACTGCACAAGCCGCGGCTGGTGATCGCGGATGAACCAACCAGCGCGCTGGATGCGATCACGCAATCGGAAATTCTCGCGTTGTTCCAGCGTTTGAATCGGGAATTGGGAATGGCGATGCTGTTCATCTCGCACGATCTGCTGGCAGTGGCTTCGCTGTGCGGGCGGCTGGCCATTTTGCGGCAAGGCCGCGTGGTCGAATGCGGGCCCACCGGCCAATTGTTCCGGGATCCTCGAACCGAAGACACTCGGGCGCTACTCAACGCCGTGTTGCGTAACTCCTCGGCCGCGGTCGATCTGATCGCCGACCCGCCCGCCGCGGCCCGCCGCTAAGACGGCCGTTCTTCCGACTCCGTCTGTTCCACCAACCGTTCCACCGCCAACGCATACAGCGCCATCTTTCCGTCGCGATCACTCTGGAAAAATACGCGCTGGCTGTTCGGCGAAAAAATAGGCGAAACCAGGCGCGGGTCCCTGGCGCGGTGCTCGCACAGAGTCAGCTCTCGTTTCACGGAACGAACCAGCAACAGGACATACGGCGACGCCTTGCTGCCGCTGGCGCCGACGAACACGCTGGAGTCGCCGTTGCGGTTGAATATCGCGAACTGCGTGGTGTTGGAAATGAAACGGTCGTCGTTGGCGTCGGGAGTGTGTTCGCGCAGGTTGTTGAGCTGCGTCCGATCGGTGGGAAAGTTCAAATACAACACCGATCGGCCATCGGTGGACCAAAGCGCGTTGCCAAGGCCGCCCGCCGCAATCCGCAGCCGGCGATTCTCGGCGCCGTCAAAGTTGACCAGCCACAATTCGTCGTCGCCGCGCCGATACAACATGCCCGCGCGACGGGGACGCGGCATCGGGTCGAAGATCGGCTCGGCCGATTCCACCAACGTCTGGGCGCTGCCCGTCCGCAGGGTAACCAGCTGGAGCCGGTTAACTCCCCTCTTCTGCTCAACGAACGCGGCGTAGAGACCATCCTCGGAAAGGCTGAGACCATGTCCCGGCGCGAAATCTTCGGGCGCACGATAGACTTCTCGCGATCGCGGATTCGACAGGCTGGTGAGAAACAGCGACGCGCCATCGAAAAAGCAGACGCCACGTTCGTCGGGCGTGAGCGTAATTGAGCTCGCATCCAGATGGCTCGCGTCGGTTAAAGCGCGCGACTGCCCGTTCTTCAAATCCATGCGATACGCCTGCACGCTGCCGGAGACATCGCTCGCGAAAATCAGAAAGTTGCCGCGCTTGGAAACAGCCCGACCGGTGTACGCGGGAAGCCAGCTTTGGTGCGCGGGATCCGTCAGACGAAAGACGTCGAACTCGGTGGCGGCGTCGGCGAAGCGGTGGATTTCCGACGGGAGCGTCTGCCCCCGCCCGGCGGCGAAACCGATGCCCGCCGCGGCGAAGGAAGAAACGAACCGGCGACGGCTGAGAACCAAGCTGTTACCGATGGCTGGTCTGGTAGTGCTCTTTGAGCAGGTCCAAGCCGAAGTCGCCGTCGAAGTCGCGCCAGACGCTGTGAATATGGTTGGCGTTGTCTTGCGTGTCATCGAATTCCACAAGGAACTTAGGAGACTGGATCCGATAATAGTGCGGCTGTCGCGGCTCCTCTCCGCCGGCCCAGGCGAAGTACAAGCTGCTACCGGCCGACTTGATCTCGGCTTGCCGCGCCTCGGCCATTTCAGCGGGCACGTTGTTCGCGTATTCGCCCAGCAAACTCTGAAGCAACTCGCGCTGGTGCGCGTTCAGTTTGGATACCTCGATGCCGCTCGGCTGGCCCTTAAGCGCGGCTTGGCGAGAAGCCTCGGTTAAGATCTCTTTGGGCGCTTCCTGGCTGACCACGGCGGCCTTCTTCTGCTCCGCGTTGAGAGACTGGATCAGGTCGCGTCCGAGATCGTCCTCGCGCGCCAGAACGCGCAATCCCTTGCGGGGGCCGTCCAATACTTCGGCTGGGTTCGATCCGAAGAAGCTCGGGCCGTCTTCGACCTTGCCGTTCGTAATGGTGAAATTCTGGCTGAGGTGATGCCCTTCCACTCGATAACCCCAAGTTCCGGTATCGGAAGGCGCGCCGAACACCGTGAAGAAATAGCCCTCTGGATCGCGCCGCGGGCCCTTGCCGTTTTCGAGGATACGCAGGATCTCATCCAGGCTCATGATGGTGCTGGCTTTGATGTATCCGCGCTGGCTGAGGCCGGCCGCCAGCAGCGCGTGTGCGAGCTGCTTTTGCGTGGCGGTCATGTCGCGTAGCGGCAGTCCCTTGCGTTCTTTCGGAATGTAGTGCCATTGAAAGCGCTCGTCATCCTGAAACTGGAAAGTCGCCTGGGCGCGCTGTTCCGGCGTCAGGGAAGCAAGGAAGGCTTTGGCGGCGTCCGCCATGATGGACGCAGACTGAATCCGAGTATAGGCTGATGTCAGAAGGACCAGACCGATTCCGATCCCGGCCAATCGCAGCATATTTGTCTTCACGATAAGGCTCCTCGACCGGAGGTTCCGGCGGACACTCCTAAGCTTATATCACAAGCCGGGAATCCGGTTGAAGGACGAGGCGTTCAGAAACCGAGATCGGTCTGCGCGTGGGCCGGCGCCGTCACCGCGGTTCTGGCCAGGAACGGATACGGATTCACCGGAGTGCCTCCCATCCGCACTTCATAGTGCAAATGCGGGGAAGTCACCCGGCCACTGGCGCCCGACCGCCCGATGACGTCGCCGCGCCGCACTTCTTGCCCAGGCACTACGTCAAATCGCGACAGGTGTCCGTAGTAGGTTTGCACCCCGTTGCCGTGGTCCACGATGATCAGCCGGCCGTAGCCGCTCGACCAATCGGTCTGTACGATAATTCCATCCGCCGAGGCTTGCACCGGAGTTCCCGTGGGCGCCGCAAGATCAACGCCGGTGTGAATCGCTCCCTCGCCGGAGAACGGATCCGTCCTCACTCCGAACGGACTCATCAACCTGCCCTCCACCGGCCAAAGACTCGGACGGACATGCAGCTGCCATTGCTTGGGGTAGTTCCGGTACAGCTTGGACAGAGAAGCCGATTGCAGGAAATTGTATTCGCTTAGCGACTCCCGAAACGTCGGCGTCAACTGCACCCCGCTCGCGAGATCGGTCGAAGTTTCCGGCCTGCGCTTCAAGCCATATGCCACCGAAACTTCCGAAGCGAAGGTCTCGAGCGTCGCCAGTTGCTCGTTCTTCTGGTGGTTGACGTTCTCCAGTTCCTGGTATTTCGCTCGCAGCGCGTCCACTTCAGAGCGAAGCGAATTGTAGTGCGCTACCTTCCAACTCATCCGCAGGTAGCTGGAAAAAAAAACGAACATGGTCAGGCAACCGACCAGGGCAAAGGCGAACGCGGCATAGATCGCCTTATGCGGGATGTGGATGCGCCGCAGCCGCCCGTGCAGCGAGTGCGCGAGCACAACCACAAAGTAAGGCTGGTGTGGCATGGATCTCCTAAGGTTAAATCGGCACGACCCAGAAACTTCAACAGACGCGGTGGGCCGTAGGCCGGAGAGTACCAACTAGAGCACAATCTCTAGTGAATTGAAGACGAAGGCTAAGAATACTTCATGTTAAGAAGCCATGTCAAGCTATGTAGTCGTAATGTATATTACTGAGTAGCTAGGCCGTCCCGGCTCCGCCCTTGCGCCGAACATCGATATTCAAGCGCTTGATTTTCTGATTGAGCGTCGAGAGCGGTATGCTAAGGTGCTCGGCGGCGTCGGTCTGGCTCCAGTTAGCGGCGTCGAGCGCCTCGATGATCTTGCGGCGCTCGAAATCGGCGACAACTTCGAACAGGGAGGCATCGGCGGGCAGCGTACCGCTTTCGTCACGGCGGATGCGGACACCGGCGGCCTGCAGAAGGGAGTCCGGAAGTACGTCAACCGGGACCGTGGACTGGGAAGCCAGCACGACGGCTCGTTCCACTACGTTCTCCAGCTCCCGGATATTCCCTGGCCAGTTGTAATCCATGAGCAATTGCATGGCATCGTTCTCGAATCGCAAGAGACTTCGTCCTTCGGCGTCGAGGAACTTCTCATTCTCCCGGCTGAACTTCGCGAAGAAATGCTCGACCAGGCGAGGAATGTCTTCCTTTCGTTCGCGCAGCGGCGGCAAAGCGAGGTTGATCACGTTCAAGCGATAGTAGAGATCTTCGCGGAACTTGCCTTCATCCACTAGCTTTTTCAGATCGGCATTGGTGGCCGCGATGATGCGCACATTCACCCGGATGGTTTCGTTGGATCCGACCGGCATGAACTCGCGCTCCTGGATCACCCGCAACAGCTTGGCCTGGGTCTCGGGACTGATGGTTCCGATCTCGTCGAAGAAGATGGTGCCTTTGTTGGCGGTCTCGAAGTAGCCTTTGCGCGCCGCGATCGCGCTGGTGAAAGCGCCCTTGATATGCCCGAACAACGCCGATTCCATCAGCTCGGCGGGCACCGACCCGCTATTGACCGGAACGAAAGGCTGGTCGGCGCGAGTGGAATTGGCATGAATGGCCTTGGCGATCAATTCCTTCCCCGTTCCCGTTTCGCCGGTGATCAGAATGGTGGCGCGGCTGGGCGCGACCTGGGTCACCAGATCCAGGATGCGGAGCATGCGGTCGTTCTTGCCGATGATGTTCGGGAAGCTATACTGCTGTTTGAAAGCGCGTTTGAGCTGGGCATTCTCCCGCTCCAGGCGCGTGTGGGCGATCATCCGGTCGATTTCGATCAGCAGCTTTTCGTTGTCCCAAGGTTTGGAGAAGTAGTCGTTCGCCCCGGTCTTGAGGGCCTGGACGGCGACTTCCACCGACCCGTAGGCGGTGATCATGAAGACCGGCGTTTCGGTGTCGCGATCCCGGATCTCTCGCAACACCTCCATGCCGGAGCGGTCCGGCATCATCAGATCGAGCAGAACCAAATCGTAGTTGCCGTCTTCGGCCTTGCGCAGGCCTTCGCCGCCGGTTTCGGCCAGATCCACGGAGTAACCATCCAGGCTCAGGAGAGTTTCCAGGCTCTCGCGGATGTCGGCTTCGTCGTCGATTACGAGAATGCGTCTGGGCAATGAGGAGACTGGTTCGTCGGGAGGCAGGGTATCAGGCATGCACCGGCTTTCTCGCCAAAGGAAGTTCGACATGGAAGCGAGAGCCACCTCCCAGTCGGCTCTCCACTTCAATGTTGCCCCCATGCTCCCGAACGATGCCGTAGGTCACGGCCAGACCGAGGCCCGTTCCTTTACGGGCGGCCTTGGTGGTGAAGAACGGATCGTAGATTCGGGCCAAGTGCTCGGGGGCGATTCCCTGCCCGCTGTCGGCTATGTCGACGCGCGCGAAACCGTCCTCGCTCCAGCTCCGCACCGTTAATGCGCCGCCGGCTTCCATCGCGTCGCGCGCGTTCAGGAACAGGTTTAGAAACACTTGTTGTAGTTTGCCCGAATTTCCCTTCACCGGAGGCAAGGACGGCGCCAGATGAAGCTTGGTTTCAATTCCGGATTTCCGCAACTGGTGATCGATCAGGCTCAGGGTGTCCTGAATGATCCGGTTGAGATCCACTTCGACGAATTCGGTGGAAGACGTCCGCGAAAAACTCAGCAGCGAGTTTACAATCTCGCTGGCGCGGAACGTCTGCTTGGCGATCTTGTCGAGCAGTTTGGACTTTTGATCGTCGCCGGAAATTTGCTTGGCGAGCATCTGCGCATAGGTGGAAATGACCGCCAGCGGGGTGTTCACTTCGTGCGCGACGCCGGCCGCCAGCAGCCCGATCGAGCTGAGCTTGTCGGCTTGCACCAGGCGCCGCTCCAGTTCGTCGCGGTCGGTAACGTCGTCGAATATGATCAGCCGGCCGATCTGTTGCATGTCCTTAGAGACCAGCGGCGCGATGGCCAAGTTCAGAATGTGCGTGGAGGGCTGAGGGGCGCCGTTGCCGTTTCCATTCGCGCTCGCCGGAGACTCGAGAACGAATTTGTAGATATTCTGCACCCCGGTATTGCCGCGCGCCAACCGGAATTTTTCGCATAGCTCGGCCGGGAACAGCTCGGAAAGCCGACGGCCCACCGCGGCCTGACGCGGCGTCCCGGTTAACCGCTCGATCTGTGTGTTCCAGCTTTCCACGCGGTCTTCCAAATCAGCCGCCAGGATGCCGACGTTGATGGACTCCACGATATTCTCGCTGAATTCCTTGAGCCGTTCGTACTCGTCCACTTTGCGCTGGAGCGACCGATACAGGCGCGCGTTTTCGATGGCGATGCTGATGGATCCGCAGAGCGTCGTCAGCAGCTCGACATCGTCGCTCGAAAGGAAGTCGCCTTTGTCGGTCCGGCTCAGGCCCAGATAGGCGATGGTCCGGCCCCGCACCGAACAAGCGAAGTAATAGGTCAGATCGAGCTCCGCGATGGTGTCGCGCACCGGGGCCGGCCACTGGTGCGATACCACGTCGAGCAAGTGCCGGGTGCGCTCGAAGAACAGATAGGGTTTGTCGGGATGCGGGCCGAGGAAGCTTAAATCCAACTCCTGACCCTCCTTCTGGCTGCGCTCCTTGCGATTGCCCATGGTCATGTGGAGATGGAACCGTTCGTCGCTCTCGTCGGCCAGGAAGAATGCCACGTGTTGAATCGATAGCGTGTGCACCAGGCGGTCCGCCACGGATCGAAGCATTTCGTCCAGGTTGGTTTCCGATCCCAGCTCGCGCGCGAATTCGATCAGCGTGCGGCGATAGTCGTAGCGGTCTTTGTAGAAGAAATAGCGATCCAGCTGTTCCTGCAACCAATCGCGGATCGGCTGGAAAATGAACGTCGCGAACAGAATGAGACCGACGATGGCGGCCGGACTGATATCCTCGGGGCGCGTGAACGAAAAGATCAGTCCATAAAAAATGCCCAGGACCAGCAACGTCGCCAGGGTGTAAACGTAGCCCTGCTGGAAAATGATGTCGACATCCATCAAGCGATAGCGCAAGATGGCGTAGGCCCAGGTGATGGGGACCAGCATCAGAAAAAGCACGGCCATCTTCTCGTAATGGCCGGGCAGGAATCCCAGGATATAGGGCGCCGCATAGATGGCGGTGAATGGGACGATGCCCACCAGCGCTCCGTTGCGGAGGTACTTGATTTGGCGCCGCACCAGCGGATCGTCGATGTGCGGCGATTTCAGCGTGAGCACCAGCGCGCCGAGCAAATAGACGGCGCACAAATAGAGCAGCTCGCCGCGATCGAGGAACCAATTCACCTCGATCGGCGAGGCGGCCACACGCAGCATTCCCTTGGCGACCAGAACGTAGATCACCAGCAGAAAAGCGCCCGGAACATAAGTGGCGAGAATGGTTGCGCGGCTGGAGAGCCATTTAGCCCGCTCGGGAAACACCAGGCAGAAATGCAGGAAGATGGTGGACGCCAGCACCCAAGCCGCAACGTTCGACCAATAGATCACCTGGTCGAAGGCGGTGAGCTTACCGGTGTAATGGAAACAAAAAAGAACGAACGAAGCCAGACAGAGAACGTAGAAGTGTACCGATCGTGGGGCGCTGACGCGGCGATAATAGACGAACAAGCCGATCAGCAGGTAGAGGACGCCTACTGCGTACTGGTAGTACACCGCCCGATCGGGAACGTTTTCTCCGACAATCACCTGGGCGGGAAGCTGCACAGTACCGCGCCGGAGCTCGTACCGGGCCTGCCGCCACGAGCCGATCTGCTGCAGCACCTGCGGAACATCCGTGCTCCTGTGAATCTGGTTACCGGAGATCTCGAGCAGAACGTCACCGGCGCGGATGCCCGCGTTGTCGGCCTCGCCGTCCGGCGTCACGTGCAGAGCCAGGACTAGGTTCTTTCCGTCCGGCGCCGTGCCATCCACCCAGATCACGCCATCATCGGGAAGCTTGTCGATCTTCTGGTGACGGAAGTTGACAACGGCACAGCACACCGCTGCCACGGTGAGGATGAACAACAACGCGCTGACGAACTGGGTTTTAAGATCCCTCAAGCGGCGCTCTCCGCTCAACTCAACTCGAACACACTTGTACTCCGATTAGCGCTTGCGATTTGAGCACTTCGAATGCCACGCAGTAAAGCTGTTCTTCGCCATGAGAATACAGGATTTCTCGACGAGAAACAAATCGGGATTTGGATTTCGGGATATGCCACTACGGGAAAGTGTATACTTCCAAAAGGCATAACCCGTTCTGCCTCTTGGTGGTACGAAATACTATTGACAAGCCATCCGGTTCAGCTTACCATCTTGTTTCCGGTTTTAGAGTTGTCCAGGTAACAGCCGCTTAGGGTGGTAATGGTCTGCGTATGACCTTGTTCCAAATCGGGGAGAAAGTGGTTTACCCCAATCACGGGATTGGGACCGTAGAGAACATCAGCACCCGCTTCTTTGGCGCTCAGAACGAACGGTTCTACCTTCTGCGCCTCACCTACAAGAGTATGACAGTCATGGTCCCCTTCTCGCACGTTCAGGAGATCGGCCTGCGCCGCGTTACCAGAAACGGCGAGGTCGCGCGGGTACTGTCATCTTTAGGCGAGGAGAAACCCAGGCTGAAGGGCGATTGGAAGGACCGCTTCAAGGAGAACTCGGATAAGATGCGGCATGGCAGTTTGCTTGAGATTGCCGACGTGCTCAAGACCCTGCTTATCCTGCAGCAATCCGGGAAGCCTTTGTCCTTTCGCGAAAAGAAGATGCTTGATCGCGCCCGGCATATGCTGATCACCGAGATCTCCATTTCCCGAGGTTTGCGGGAATTCGAGGCGGAAGATCTGCTCCAAAGAGCCTTGTCCAAGGCGGCTCTCGCCTTGCCATCGCCGCTTTAGCCTGCGACGGGCCGCGTCGGATTACCGCAGTCCTAAGGAAAACACCCTACGACCTTGGCGGCGATACGCACGATTCCACTGCCGCTTGAGGGTTTCGCCTTGTAGTATTTCCCCTTCCGCAACCTTAAGATAAGTACGAGTTATCAGGTCCCGCATGAAGTGCCGGTACTGTGACAATACGCTCCCTGCTCTTCGCCGTCTCACCGATGGCGAGTTCTGCTGCGACGAGCACCGGAGCGCGTTCGAGTGGGAAGCATCCGGCGCACCACAGCCCCCGAATCTGGTTCAGTCCGAGTTTGGACCGATAGCTCCCTCCGTCGCGAGCCATGCGCATGCGGAATCGGCGAGCGCTTTTGACCTGCCGGCTCCGCCCATCCACTCCGCTGCCGTTCCCATGGAATCCGAATCGATCCCGGAGGTCGAATGCCAGGAATCGCCGGTCGCTCGCGACCGAATCGAGCTTAGTCCGGAGGAAGTCTCGGATGGGTATGGGGAACAGGTGGCCGCGTCCCCGGTCGGGCTGGTTACTCGAATTGTCCATTCCTGGCGCTGGCTTGCGTCGGCATGGAAGAACGCGCCATTTGAACTCAAGGTGGTGACGCTGTTACTGCCCGTGCTGTTGGCGGTGGCGATCGCTCCCTCGCGGCCGCGTCTCAGCGTTTCTCCCGTCACGGCGCCGGCGGCCAAAAACAAGGTGCGGCGGATGTTAGCCCAGAAATGGAAGGTCGTGCAGCAAAATATTTCAGGCCGCGCGGCGGTAGTATTCAGCGATGACTTCCGGTCGGGTCTGGACGCCTGGAACAGTCACTCGAAACTAACCAGCACCTGGTCCTATGACGCGTCGGGTTTCGTCGAACCCGGGCCACTTGCGATCTTCAAGCCCACCACGGATTTGACGGATTACCGCTTTGAGTATCTGGGCGAAATCGATCGCAAGGCCATGGGATTCGCGTTTCGAGCCAAGAATCTGGATAACTATTACGCGGTAAAGTTCGTCATCGTCCAGCCGGGGCCGCTACCTACGGTTCACATGGTGCGGTACGCCGTTATCAACGGCAAAGCCGGCCCGCGCGTCGAGAAGCCCTTGCCCATCACGGCGCGCGCGGACATGTTCTACCGTGTGAGCGTGGACGCGCACGGCGGCGACTTCACTCTTCTGGTCCAGGACCAGGTAGTCGACTTCTGGTCCGACAACCGTTTGCGGCGGGGCGGAGTGGGTTTCTTCTGCGACCGTGGGGAAAGGGCGCGGCTCCGATGGGTGGAGGTTACGCACCAGTACGACGCGCTTGGAAAACTGTGCGCTTTCCTGGCGCCCTATGACATCGAAGGTTCCAACTAATTCGGAATGAATATGAATGACGACAAGACGAGAACGTCCGCCAATGGTTCCCTTGGCGTGAAACCGGCTTCCCTGGCCGCGGCTGTTTCTCTCCACCTGGAGGGCAAACTCCAGGAGGCTCTGGAGGAAGTCAACCGCGCGATCGAGGGCGGCGACGAGAGTCTGGGGGTTTTCGCGGCCAAGGCGCAGATCCAGTTTGAACTCGATCTCTTCGAGGACGCGGCCAGAAGCTACGCCAAGGTGCTGAGCATGAATCCCCGGCACGCGGGCGGGAACTTAAACATGGCGGCGTGCCTGGAAAGATTGGGGCGCTGGCAAGAGGCGGCGGAGTTCTTCGAGAAGGCCAGTGTGGCGGAGCCGGGCCGACGCGAGGCGCGCCTGGGCCTGGGAATCTGCCTGCTTCATCTGGACAAGCCGGATGCGGCGGAGGAATGCTTCGATCAGATCCTGGGGGCCGAGCCACAGCACGCAACCGCTCTGTTCGGGCGCGCGGTCACGCTCCAGCTTCGAAAGCAGTTTGCCGAGGCGGCGCGGATCTACCGATCGCTGCTGGGCAGCGACGAGAAGACCGAGGAATGCCTGGTGAACCTGGTCAACATCGGCTTGGCCACCCAGGATTACGGCATGACGGCGGAGTGCGCGGAAAGGCTGCTGACGCTCAGGCCGAACTCGCTAACGGCTCTCGAAGGGCTGGCGAGTTGCGCGTTTGCGTTGAGCGACTACGAGGCTGCGGCGCGCTATTGCGTCCGCCTCACCGAGTGTACCCCCGATAGTTTCGATCACTGGTTCAATCTGGGCGTCGCCTATCAAAAGACCGGCAACCGGGCGGAAGCCGCCCAGGCCTATGCGGAAGCCGCGCGCCTCCGGCCCGACGCGAAACAAGCCCACATCAACCTCGGAGCGCTCCATCAGGAGTCCGGCGATTGGGAGCAAGCCCGTTCGGCTTACGAGCGCGCTCTCGCGATTGCTCCCGAGCTGGCGGAGGTCGAGCGCAATCTCGGCGCCGTTCTCGAGAAACAAGGAGAATCGGAGCAAGCCGAACGGATTTACACGAAACTGGTGGCCCGGAATGGCGATTTTGAAGACGCCTGGTTTCGTCTCGGATTTTCGCGCTTGCGGCGGGAGGATTTCCGGGGCGCGGCGGAGGCCTTCGAAACCTGCGTCCACAAACGCTCCGATTGGCCGGAGGCGCAATTGAACCTGGGCATCTCCTGCTGGAAGACGGGCGATCTGGAGCGCGCGTCGCAGGCATTCGAAGGCCTGCTGGCGCTCAATCCCGCTTCGGCCGACGCGCTGCGGGCCCTGGCGGCTCTGTCGGTCGAGCAGAATAATTTCGACAACGCTTTGCGATACCAGGCCGCTCTGATCGATCTGGGCGAGCGTGGTCCGGAGCTGTTCTACAATACGGGCCTGCTGCTTCAAAAATCGGGACAACTCGAAGATGCGGCGCGCTTGTACCGGGAAGCGATCGATGAGCGGGCGCAATTCCCGGAGGCTTTGTTAAACCTCGGGCACGTGCTCAAGAGCTTGGGAAAA
>Ga0302326_10002949_pt1 | contig 40707 bp, 42 predicted proteins | sample Palsa_T0_3_FD_202264 | JGI IMG/M metagenome (GOLD analysis project Ga0302326, IMG submission 202264) | Peat permafrost microbial communities from Stordalen Mire near Abisko, Sweden - Palsa_T0_3 | ecosystem: Environmental > Terrestrial > Soil > Palsa > Peat permafrost | place: Sweden: Abisko... | reverse complement strand
CGCACGCACTCCTGCGTGCCGTGTCGAGACTCATCTCGACACCTTCGCCGGGTGTCGGCAGGGCGTCGCAACCAAGCGTCGGCACGAGTGCCAACGCGGCACGCAGGAGTGCGTGCGCCACGCTGGTTCTGTGCGTCCTTACCGCGCCGCTTTTTGCGCTCGATCTAAAATCGCTCAAGCCACAGGGCTACGTGAGCGACTTTGCCAACGTTCTGGATACGCAATCTAGGGCGCGGCTCGACGCCTACGCGGGCCAAGTGGAACAAACCACCGGTGTCCAAATGGCGCTAGTGACACTCAAGTCGCTGGACGGCCAACCGATCGAAGACGTCAGCAACACGCTCTTCCGCCAGTGGGGCGTCGGCAAGCACGGCAAAGACGAAGGGATCATGTTGCTCCTGGCAGTGGAGGAGCATCGCGATCGCATCGAAGTGGGCTACGGCCTGGAGCCGATTCTTCCAGACGGATTCGACGGCAGCATTTTGCGCGGCATTGCTCCGTTGTTAAAGCAAGGCGCGTACGGACAAGCGATGATCTCGGGCGCAGTGCAGATAGCCTCCGACATCGCCCGCGCCAAGGGCGTCACGCCTGGGAACGCGGACCGTCCGCGCGTGCGTGAAACCCGCGGGCGCCAGGGCCTGCCGTGGCCGATCATCATCATCGGAATTGTAGTGTTATTCTTCCTGTTTCGCGGCGGTGGCAGTGGCGGAGGTTTCCTGGCCGGCATGCTACTCGGTAACCTATTGGGAGGCAGCGAACGGGGACGCGGCGATTGGGGCGGCGGAGGCTTTGGCGGCGGTGGTGGTGGAGGCGGAGGCTTCGGTGGTTTCGGCGGAGGAGATTCGGGCGGAGGCGGAGCTTCCGGTAGCTGGTAAAAGATGGAAGATAAACTCCTAGAGCTAGTGGATCGCCTCAAGCAAGCCCAGGGCGAACGTTTGCGCTCCGTGATTTTGTACGGTTCCGCAGCGGCCGGCGAACACAACGAACATTTTTCGGACATCAACGTTTTGTGCGTGCTCACGCGCGTCACGCCCGCCGAACTGGCCGCTTCGGCTTCGATATTCGAATGGTGGCGAAAACTCGGCAATCCATCACCGTTGTTGCTCAGCGAAGAAGAACTCCGCACGTCCACTGACTGTTTCCCCATCGAGTTTCACGATATGCAGGAACGGCGTCGAGTGCTGTTTGGTCCGGATGCGATTGAGGATCTGGTGATCGATCGGACTTTCTACCGCGCGCAAGTGGAAATGGAGTTGCGCACCAAGCTGCTGCGATTGCGGCAGAAGGCCGCCGACGTACTCTCCAACAAGCCTGCTCTTCTGCGGTTGATGATCGATTCGGTTCCGAATTTCCTGGTGCTCGCTCGCCACGCTTTGCTAGTCTCTGAATTGCCGTCGGGATTTCGCAAGCGCGAGGTGGTCCGGCACCTTCCGGACATTGGCGTGGACGCAACACCATTCGATACACTGCTCGACTTACGGGACCAAAGCAAGCTGGCCGGAGATGTGGATCCAGCAACGCTGTTTGCGGGCTATCTGAAACAGATCGAGGCATTGGTCGGTCACGTGGACCAACTGGACAAAGGGTGAGGGAATGAGGGGGATTCGATGAAAATTGCACTGGTAGTCATTGGCGTTATCGTTTTGGCCGTGCTCTGCGTCTTCGGCTGGGCCGCGGGCTCGCGGAACACGCTGGTTACCGAGCGCGAAGCGGCGAATGCGTCCTGGGCTCAGGTGGACGTGGTTCTGCAGCGCCGCGCCGATTTAATTCCGAACCTGGTGGCAACAGTCCAGGGGTTCGCCAAACAAGAGCAGGCCGTGATCAAGGAAGTTACGGATGCCCGTGCTGCCTTGGGCGGAGCACGCAACCCCGCGGAGAAGATCGCAGCCAATGGACAATTGGATGGCGCTCTCAGCCGTTTGCTGGTGGTGGTGGAGAATTATCCGCAGCTGAAATCGAACGAGAACTTCCTGCGCTTGCAGGATGAGCTGGCCGGCTCGGAAAACCGAATCGCTATCGAACGCCGCAAGTATAACGAGACCGTGCAGCGCTATAACACGGATATCGAGCTGTTCCCTAACAACATCGCCGCATCCATGTTCGGTTTTCAGCGCAACGACGCTTACTTCAAAACGGAGCCTGGCGCGCGTAACGCTCCCAAGGTTTCCTTCTAACCGGTCCGGTGGTTAGAAAATGGCACTTGACGTGCCGCTAAGTGAGGGAGGTATTCGCGTGCTTCCACGTTTCTCGATTGTTACTTGCTTGATTCTCGCGGTGGCTCTGGCAGGCTGCAATAAATCGCAAGATCAGGCTGCTCAGAATCAGCCAGCGGATGTGTCCAACGGTGATCCAGCGAATGGAAATCTAGCGGCGGCGGATCAGTCTGGTGATCAAAGCGCCGTGCCGCCAGAGCCTGCGCCGGCTACGCCCGATGACGCTCAGGATGCTTCCTACCAACAGCCGATACAAGCTTCCCAACCGCCGCCGCCTCTTCCCGTGTACAGCCAGCCTCCCGCTCCCGGCGACAATTACATTTGGACACCCGGCTACTGGAGCTACGCGAACGCGGGTTATTACTGGGTGCCGGGAGCGTGGATTCTAGCGCCGTACGTGGGTGCGCTCTGGACGCCGCCCTGGTGGGGCTTCGATGATGGCTACTATCATTGGCACTCGGGTTACTGGGGTCAGCATATTGGTTACTACGGCGGTATCAACTACGGCTTCGGATACACCGGCCGCGGCTATTATGGTGCCTATTGGAATAATGGCGCAGTCTACTACAACCGCACGGTAACGAACGTGAACGTTTCGATTGTTCACAATGTTTACAACTACAATGTCCCCAACAATCAGGGCAGCAGGGTTAGCTTCAACGGCGGGCGCGGCGGAATCGATGCGCGGCCCACGGCTCAGGAGCTGGCTGCGGCGCGTGATTCGCGAACCCTTCCTGGAAAAGCTCAAGTTGAGCACGCGCGCGAAGCTTCGTCCAATCGCGCGCAATTTGCGGCGCCTGGAGGGCGCGCTCCGGCCGCACTGGTAGCCCCTCGCCCCATAGCCACTGAATACCACGCTCCGGCCGCGCGTCCGCCGGTCGCCGCCGCTATCCGGACCCCGGCGCACTCCGTCCCTGAGAGGCCCGCGGAAACGCCGCGAGCTCCAGAAATCAGACCGGTACCGCAGCCAGCTAGGCAACCCGAACAGGTGCAACATCCTGCGGCGCCAGCGCGTCCGGAGGTCCGTCGAGAAGAACCACGGCCCGCTGCGCCGCCGCGTCCAGAACCCCAGGCTCGTCCGCAGCCACGTTCTGCTGCACCATCCCGTCCAGAACCCCAGGCTCATCCGCAGCCTCGTCCCGCCGTTCCGCCGCGCCCTGCGCCAAAGCCGAAGGAAGAGGAACACAAGGAACACTAGAAAGATTCGGTAGAATAGGAACACCGCGCCCATTGCCTGTCAGGTCAGGAGTGTGTTCCGATGCGACGTTTTTGCTCGATTCTGGCATTCAGTATGTCCCTCTGCTGGGCGCAAGGCCCGTCAATTGTCGGCGCCGGTTTTTCCAATCCTTATCCCGTCGCGGTGGCCCCCGGCCAGTTGATCACACTGTTCGTCGAGCCCGGTCCTGGATATAACGCTTCGGCTCCTCTGCCCAGCATCGGCGCGGTTTTCTGGAATGGATCGGCTTCTGAAGCGATGCCTATTGTGGAGGCTAATCAAACAAACGGTGGCTGTAACGCTCCGCCGTCGGCCGGATGCACCAACCTGTTGGCGGTGACGGTTCAGGTTCCATTTGACGCCCCGATCGCTCCGTCGCCGGTGACCGACATTGCGATCCCCCCAAGCAGCGTAGCCGTTACAATGGGCGGCATCCAGACTTCCTATTTTGGCGTCCAGGTCTTACAGGACCATGTACATTTTGTGACTTTGTGCGATGCGATCGCTCCCCCATTGCTTCCCGGAAGCTTTGGCCGCTCGCCCTGCCCGCCGATCGTTTCGCACGCAAATGGAACATCCGTCTCGCAAACAAGTCCCGCGGTTGCAGGCGAGGAACTGGTGGCATATGTCACTGGGCTAGGACAAACCAATCCCTTATTAACCACTGGCCAGCCCGCCGCCCAAAGCAGCCCGACCGTTGCCACGTTCCACCTGGATTTCAGCTACCGGCCCAACGCGCTGGCCACCTGGCCGCTGTCCGCTTCCGCCGTTGCGCTGTTTAGCGGCGCTACCAAAGGCTTCATCGGTCTCTACCAAATCAATTTCATCGTTCCACCGGCTACTCAGGGACTGGCAGCGTGCGCCTCCGCCGGCGTAACGCCCGATGTCGCGAATGAGATCTTCTCGAACCTCACTGTCAGTGTCGGTTCCATTTTTTCCTTCGACGGCGCGGGCATCTGCGTGGCACCGAGTGGCGGCTGATGCGGCTAATAGTGAAGAGACGCCTGCTGCTGATCGGCGCCACCACTGGCTACCAGACGCGCGCGTTCGCCGCCGCGGCCGAGCGCTTGGGTTATGAGCTGGTGCTGGCTACCGATCGCTGCCACGTTTTGGACGATCCATGGGGCGACGGCGCGCTCGCGCTGCGCTTTGAAGATCCGCTGGGTGCGGCCGACACGCTAGCGAGCGAAGCGCGTGTTCACGGCTTAGTGGCGGTGGGCGATCGTCCGGCGTACATCGCTGCGCTGGCAGCCGAACGCATGGGCATTCGCTACAACTCGCCCGATGCCGTTGCGGCCAGCCGCAACAAGTTTGCCGCGCGCGAGCGATTTCGTGCCGCTGGTCTGCTGGTCCCGAGTTTTTTCCGCATCGCGCTGGCGGAAGGACCGGATGGCGCGGCCGAGCAGGCGCATTACCCGTGCGTGCTCAAGCCGCTCGGTCTTTCGGCCAGCCGTGGCGTGATTCGCGCGAATAATCCAACGGAATTCATCGCAGCCTTCCAGAGGATCGAAAAACTCCTGGCCGATCCCGATATCGCGCGCCTGGACGAAGATCAAGATCGCTTTCTGCAAGTGGAATCTTTCATCGAGGGCCGCGAGTTCGCGCTCGAAGGCATCCTCGCCGATGGAAGCCTCCGCGTGCTTGCACTTTTCGACAAGCCGGATCCGCTGGATGGTCCGTTCTTCGAAGAGACCATTTACGTGACGCCGTCGCGCGAATCGAATGCGATGCAGGATACGATCGTCCGCACCACGGATGCAGCAGTGAAAGCTCTCGGTTTGACGCATGGTCCCATTCATGCCGAAATGCGCGTGAATCGGCACGGGGTTTGGATGCTGGAAGTGGCCGCGCGGCCAATTGGCGGGCTGTGCGCGCGTGTATTGCCGGGATTGGAAGAGCTGATTCTCGGCCACGCCGCCGGTGAAAGCATCGTCTCCATTGCCATGCCCAGCGCTGCATCGGGCGTTATGATGATCCCCATCCCGCGTGAAGGCATTTACGTCGATGTCGAGGGGCTCGATCGCGCGCGATCCGAACCTGGCATCGAAGACGTGATCGTTACCGCGAAACAGGGGCAAAAGCTCATCCCGCTTCCGGAAGGCGCAAGTTACCTGGGATTCATCTTCGCTCGCGGCGAAAATGCGGAGGCTGTAGAGCAAGCTCTGCGAAAATCACATTCACAATTGCGCTTTGAAATTGCGACTGCTCTGAATGTGGTCTAGTTTTTGGTTTGCGGCGGCACGTAGCCAGGCGGGAGCGCTGCGCCCTGTCCGAAGAAATAATCTTCCATTTGCTTGAGCAGAAATTCCTGCGCTTCCTGCGTGCCCAGGTTGAGCCGGTACTCGTTCATGATCATCTTCATCTGTTCCAGCCACATCTTCCAGGCTTCCTTGGATACGTTCTCGTAGATGCGTTGGCCGAGCGGGTGATTATCGAAAGGCACTTCGTCCAGTCCCGGCATGTCCTTTTGGAACTTGACGCAAAACACGGTCCGTCCGGTGGTTTCACTGGCGCTCATTTGGTTTTAGGATACCAAACGGCTCAAGGGAAAACGGTTACTCGGATCTTAGGGAACTTTCAGCGGGTTTGGCGGCGGAGGCTGGGGGCGCGGAGCCCTTCTTGCCGCTCAGATATTCGGAGAGCCGAAGCGGAGTGGGCGCGCCTTTTTCCATGGCGCGTTGCACGGCTTTCTGGTATCGGCGGAGGGTTTCACGCTTTACAGGCTCGCGGATCTGACAAGCCTCGATATCGAGCAGAATCTCTATCTCCCATGGCTGGAACGTATTACGGTTCATAGTGCCGCGAATCAGCTCCTGCATCAGGCGGTTGAAGCGGTTCAGCCGGGCTTCGCTATCTACGGTCTCCACGAGCATATCTTGTCTTTCGTTACCTTATCGGCATCCGCCGCTCGAAACTTGAACAATTAATTACGGGACAATGGAAGCCGGAGAGCCCCCGTGCCTGATCGTTTCGATGAACCGCGCCTGGCGCTGAATCGCATCTATACCAAGACTGGCGATCAAGGCCAAACCCACTTGGCCGGTGGGCAGCGTGTCTCCAAGGATTCTGCGCGCATCGAGTGCTACGGCACCGTTGATGAACTGAACGCGTTCGTCGGCATGGCCTCGATATCGGCCAGTGAATCGGTACCGGAGCTGGCGCCCATTCTGCGCCGGGTGCAGCACGAATTGTTCAATCTTGGTTCTATCCTCGCGACCAGGCCGGAAGACGTGCATCCCAAACAAGCTCGAGTGACTGAGGCGGAAGTCTGCCAGCTTGAGATGGAGATTGACCGGATGAATGCGGATCTGGCGCCGCTGCGCTCCTTCGTTCTGCCCGGCGGAACCCGATTGAACACCGAGTTGCACGCCTGCCGCACCATTTGCCGCCGCGCCGAGCGGTTGGCTGTGACTCTGGCGCGCGACGAGGCCATTCCGTCGGAGACCATCCAATACTTGAACCGTTTGAGCGACGCGTTCTTCGTTTGGAGCCGCTGGGTAAATCACGTCCTGGGCATTCCTGAAGTTCTGTGGGAGCCGAACCAGGCCGCTTCCGGCAGATCCTAAGCTCTCGACCCCAGCTCTCGACCGCCGACAAAAAAGGTCGCGCTCTGTCTCGCGAAATCGGCTATTCTTTATGAATCAGGTTCGTCATCAGTTTGTAACGCGTCACGTCAGCGCGGTCCAATCTTACAAGGAGGAATCGAAAGCTCCATGTCCAAACTTACTGGCCCGCAATTTGGCCTTCTTCGGCCGGCCATCCTGGCTGCCACTATTCTTGCCCTATTGCTCGCCGCGCATATGCCGTCCCGCGCACAAGTGATCTTCGGCGCGATCACCGGCACGGCCCGCGATGCCTCGGGGTCGGCAGTGCCGGACGTAACTGTCGCCGCGCGTAATGTTGCCACCAATCTGACGGTCACCGCGCGTTCGCAGTCCACTGGCTCCTATTCGATCTCAAATCTGCCGGCCGGTACGTATGAGCTCACCTTCACCAAGGAAGGCTTCGACGCCGAGCGCCATACCGAAGTGCTGGTCAATGGCGACCGCACAACCACTGTCGACGGCGATCTCAAGGTAGGAACAGTCGCCACCAAGATTGACGTTATGGGTACGCCGCTGATGAACCAAACGGACGCGACCACCGGTTATGTGGTGGATCAATCCACCATCGAACAGACTCCTCTGGGTACTGGAAGCTTTACCCAATTGGCCATCATGAGTCCTGGCGTGCATGCCGACTTCCTGGGGGGCGCGGGCAGCAACGCCGGCCTCGGCAATCAGGCCATCTTCGCCAACGGGCAGCGTGACACCAGCAACAGTTTTTCACTCAATGGCATCAGCACCAACAACTTGTTTAATGGAAACACCACCAGCCAGGTTGGTGAAGACCGCTTCGTCTTCAACATCGGCGAGAGCTTCGGCGCCGGTGGTGAAATTCAGACCAGCACTTCGGTGTATGGGGCCATTGGACAAGCTTTACCAACCCCTCCTCCCGAGGCGATTCAGGAGATTGCCGTCAATTCCGCCATGTACGACGCGACGCAAGGATCCAACAGCGGAGCGCATATCAGCGTCCTGACCCGGTCTGGAGGCAATGCGCTGCACGCCGAGGTCTACGAGAAGTTCCAGAACAGCGACATGAACGCCGCACCGTTCTTTTACAATGCTTCGCCCATCTTGTCTCCCATTTTCCTGAACCGCAATCAATTCGGCGCCACCGTCGGCGGCCCCATCAAGAAGGACAAACTGTTCTACTTCCTCTCCTATCAGGGCGTGCGCATCGCCGACTCTTCCGATGCCACCAAGGAAGTCACGGTTCCGCTGACACTCACCGGCGACCGGAGCGCGCAGGGAATCATCAACACCATACAGGGCGCTTATGGAAAAACTCTCGCCGCCAGCCAGCTCAGCACACAGGCGCTGGGGTTACTGCAAGCCAAGGGCGCCAACGGTCAATATTTGATTCCCAGTGCTCAAATCACCAATCCCACCACCGCCAGCATCCTCGGCTATGATGCGGTGGTGCAAGGTCCCAATGCCCAATCGAAGGTCGATCAGGGAATCGCGAATGTCGACTACGAGGTCAGCGAGCGGGACCGCCTGGGCATCAAGTATTACGTCCAAACCGATCCCACCACGAACCCCTTCGGGGCGGCAGGCGTTTTGCTCGGATTTCCACAACAGCTTTCATCCGGCGCTCAAGTGATTTCCCTGAACAATACTGTGATTCTCACTCCGTCGTTGACTTGGCAACAACGCGCCGGATTCACTCGCATGCGGGCTTACTCGGATACCAGCCAAGCTTACACCCCAGGGCAGTTCGGAATCAGCCTCCCGGGAGGCTCCAGCGCGTTTCCGCAAATAGAGATCGGCACCGCCGATCCGACCATAGGCAATGAACTCCAATTCGGACCCAGCACCAGTTTCGGCAATGCCGGTATGTTCCAAAACCAGTGGGAATATGGAAGTTCGCTGAGCTGGGTGAAGGGCCGCCACACGCTGTCTTTTGGCGTGTCCTGGGACGTAACGCAACTCAATATCATTAATAACAACGTCAACACAGATGTCGTTGAGTTCAAGACCTTCGAGACTTTTGCCGAAGGCGAGCTGCGGTCCGGCAATTACTCATCTGATTTTGCGGGCTCGGCCAATCGCTATTATCGTTCCGATACCGTGGGTGCCTTCGTCAACGATAACTACAAGGTGCGCAGCAATCTGACGGTGACGCTCGGCCTACGCTGGGATCTGAATGGTGCGCTATCGGAAAAATATGGCCGGCTCACGGCTTTCAACGGCAACCTCTACTCCTATAACGCCGCCACTGATACCATCGTGAACTCGGGACTCGAAATCGCCGGCAACAATCCGACCGAGGCCACACCCGGCGCAAGCAACACGTTGATGACAAAATGCCAGTGCGGGTTGGCGCCACGCATCGGCATCGCCTGGTCGCCAACCTCCCACCTCACAGTGCGCACCGGATTCGGCTTGTACTACGATCGGGGCGAATTCTTCAGCTATCTTTCGCCGCCCGCCGGCGCCGGCTTCAACGGGCCGTTTGGCGTAACTCTGGCGCCGCCCTTTGTTTCACCCGAATTCGCTGCCAGCGGCGCCACTTTGGCGAGTCCCTTTGGATCCGCTCTGCCGCCCACGCCCGCCGGAAGCGCGGCCGCATTCACTGCCTTGTTGCCGAATATAGCGCAGACCGAAAACGGCAAATACCCCGTCGGTAACGCGTTTGGCCCCTTCGTTTTCGGCGGCTATGACATCAACAACAAGCTGCCTTATACGGAAAACTGGACTTTCGATCTGCAATACCAGGTCAAGGACTGGCTGTTCAGCGCCGGCTATATCGGCAATCATGGCCAGCATGAGATCCTGCCTATTCCGTTCAACGAGCCGCTGCTCGCCACTGCGCAGCACCCAGTGCATGGGCAGATCTATTCCTACGGCGGCACTAATTACGACGCGAACGGAAACTATGTGAATCTCAGTACCGAGCCGATCTCGACCGGCGAATATTCCGGCAACGCGCCCATTCGCGTGCCTTACATTGGCTATGACATGAACTCGGTGCTGTACGAGGCGGAGGGCGTCTCTAATTACGACGCGCTTCAGCTGCAAGTTCGCAAGCGCCTGTCGAATGGGCTGCAGTTCACCGCAACCTATACCAGGTCGCACTCGCTGGACGAGCAAAGCGGTCTGGGTCTTTTCTTGACCGGCAACAACCCGAACACCCCCAGGACCAGCTACGCCTCGTCGGATTTCGACCGGCCCAATGTGTTCCTGATCAACTACACTTACACCCTTCCGAAGCTCACTTCGAACAAAGGTCTCGGCTACGCCATCAACGGTTGGACCATCGGCGGACAGACCGTGGCGCAGAGCGGCGAGCCCTACAGCATGTACGACTATTCGGGTTCGGTGGGAAGTCTATACTTCGGAACCGATATCGAGATCTCGAACCCGATCCTGCCATTGAAACCCGGTGTGACGGCGGGCCAGGCGACGCTTCAGGGCACTACTGGCGTGAATCCGGCCAAGCCGGTGCTCAACATCAGCGATTTCTATCCGCAGTTCGTGCAACCGGGAACCAACGGCGTTCCCCCCTGTGAACCGGGGGTGGGCTGCGATAGCTATGAGTCGAACTTCTCGAGTACCGGCCGCAATCTGTTCCGCTCGCCCTTTGGGGTGCGGTTCGATATGAGCCTGGGCAAGGAATTTGCGCTGACTGAGAGGTTCCGCCTGCGCTTCAACTTCGATGCGTTCAACGTCTTCAACCATCCAGATTTCGACGCGCCGAACAACTTCGCTCAATTCTTCGAAGACTATTCCGCGCCCCCACTGGCAACTCCGCTGGGAAGCGCCGGGTACATCCAGCACACCATCGGAAGCTCGCGTTTTCTGCAGCTTTCGCTGCACCTGCGCTTCTGAACCGGCGCTGGTGTGAGGCTGCTCATTTTTTCGGATATTCACGGCGACAAAGCCGCGCTCGAAAAGCTGATGGCCGTGGAAGCGGACTACTATTTCGCCGCTGGCGACCTGGCTAACTTTGGGCGCGGCCTGGATTCGATGGGGCCGATCATGCAACGGCGCGCCGAGCGGATGTATGTGCTTCCGGGAAATCATGAATCGGAGGCCGACACCGCGCGCTTCTGCAGCGAGTTTGGTTTTCACGATTTTCACGGGCGGAGCATCGAGATCGCGGGGTATCATGTCGCGGGGCTAGGCTACTCGAACCCCACGCCCTTCGACACACCGGGCGAATACAGCGAACAGGAATTGAGGGAGCGCTTACAGCGGTTTTCCGGATTGGACCCGTTGGTCTTGATTTGCCATACGCCACCCAAAGGAACGGCTCTCGATCGCGCTGGGGAAGGCAAACACTTTGGAAGCGACGCGATCCGCGAATTTATCGAACGCGAACAACCCAGGTATTTCTATTGCGGGCACATCCATGAGGCGGCGGGCACGCAGGCCACGCTGGGGCGCACCGAGGGCTGGAATGTCGGAAAGCGCGGCCAGTTGCTCGATTTGGCGCCCCTGGTAAAATAAAAGTTCATGACCCTCGAAGAACACGAAAGAGAATACGCTTCGCTCCGCCAGCAAGCTGACGCTGTGCGGAGCTATCTTTGACTCCTCCAACAAGAAGCTGCAGCTAGCCAGGATCGAGCAGCAGATCTCCGATTCCGATTTCTGGAATCAGGCTCCCGAAAAAAGCCAGAAGACCATGCAGGAGCGCAAGCGCCTGGAGCAGGCCATTGCCGACGAAGCCGAGGTTACGCGCCTGACTTCGGATTTGGACACCCTGTTCGAACTGGGACGTGAAGGCGAAAACGTGACAGCCGACCTGGACCGGGAGATCCAGCGCTTTTCCGAGCGCCTGGAAGTGCTCGAGACGGGGATGCTGCTGTCCGGTCCGAACGACGCGAAGAGCGCCATCATGGCCATTCATCCGGGCGCGGGCGGCACCGAGAGCCAGGACTGGGCCGAGATGCTGCTGCGCATGTATCTGCGCTGGGCGGAGCGCCACAACATGCAAGCCGTGGTGACGGATCGTCTGGAAGGCGAAGGCGCGGGCATCAAATCGGCCACCATCGAGATCGAGGGCGAAAACGTTTATGGCCTGCTGCAATCCGAGATCGGCGTGCATCGCCTGGTTCGAATCTCGCCCTTTGACGCGAACGCGCGCCGGCATACTTCATTCGCCTCGGTGTTCGTATATCCGCTGATTGATGACGACATCAATATCGAAGTCAAGCCGGAGGACTTGAAGATAGATGTATTTCGCGCGTCGGGCGCCGGCGGCCAGCACGTCAACCGGACGGAATCGGCCGTGCGCATGACACACCTTCCGACCGGCATCGTGGTGCAATGCCAGAACGAGCGTTCGCAGCACAAAAATCGCGCCAGCGCGCTGAAGCAGATGCGCGCGCGGCTCTACGAATACGAGCTGGAGAAGAAGCGGGTGGCGGATAAGAAGATCGAAGATTCCAAGCTCGAAATCAATTTCGGCAGTCAGATCCGCAGCTACGTCCTGGCTCCTTATCGGATGGTGAAAGACCATCGCACCAAGCTTTCGATCGGCGATGTGGATCGCGTGTTGGATGGCGACCTGGATCGATTGATGCACGCATTCCTGGTTTTCAAGCACACCGGAAAGATTGCGGGCGATGGAAAAGAAGACTTGCCCGAATAACGCAACTGGGATCAGCCAGGCCGCCGAGCTTATTCGAAACGGCGAACTGGTCGCGTTTCCCACCGAGACTGTCTATGGACTCGGCGCCAACGCGCTCGATCCGGCGGCCATCGAAAAAATCTACGCCGCGAAGGGCCGGCCGGCCACCAGCCCACTGATTGTCCATGTGAGTTCCATCGAGATGGCGCGCGGCCTGGTACGCGAGTGGCCGGAGCGCGCGGAAAAACTTGCGGCGAAGTTTTGGCCCGGTCCGCTGACCTTGGTATTGCCGAAGCTGCCACACGTTCCCGATCGGTTGACCGCGGGATTGGACACGGTGGGCGTTCGAATGCCCGCGCATTCCATTGCGCTGGCGCTCATTCAAGAGGCTGGTGTCCCAATTGCGGCGCCGAGCGCCAATCCCTTCACCGAACTTTCACCCACCACGGCGCAACACGTGCGCGATGGTTTGGGGGATCGTGTCGCGATGGTGCTGGATGGCGGCCGGACAACGGTGGGAATCGAATCGACTGTGCTTTCGCTCGCTGGATCACGCGCCGTATTGTTGAGACCGGGGATGGTAACGAAAGCCGAGATCGAAGCGGTGATTGGACCGGTGGAACTGCTGGGAATATCCAACGAAGGCTCGCACGCTTCGCCCGGACTGCACGCCCGGCACTACAGTCCGAAGACGCCGCTCGTTTTGGTCGCGCCGGGACAGCTTCCGGTGGCTGGCCGCGGAACCCTTCTTCGGATGCCGGACAACCCCCGCGAATACGCGGCAGTGCTCTATGAGCGGCTGCATACAGCCGACGCGCAAGGTTGGGACTGGATCGCGATCGAACAGCCTCCGCGCACTGACGAATGGTCGGCGATTCGCGATCGTTTGGAACGCGCTACCTCGCGCTAAAGCAGCGCGCTAAAGCGTTATCGGTCGTAGCAGGCCGAAGGCTTCCAGCCGGTGGCGTCCGGCTGCTTGCGGAAGTGCGTGCTGGTGATCATGGTGCGGAACAAATAAGTCGGATCGCTGACGATGGTCTTCACCACAATCCAGTCTCCATCCTGCTCTTTGATCACGTCGTAGAATTCCTGAACCGTAGTCTTGTCGCTATACGGAACTCCGTTGCGGCGCAGATAGCCCGGCGCCAGATGGCTGGTGTTCACTTCGAGTGAGCCGCCCCTGGCAGGATCGAAATTCGCTCCGAAATATCCGACACCGCCGATGGATCCATGCCATTGCGCCGCTGAGAAACCCTGTAAGGTCGGAGGGCCGCTCGGCGCTTGCGCTGCTCCGAAGTGCAGCAGGCGCGTCTGTGTTCCGGCGTCAGTTTCGATCTTGAGTGTGTTGTCGTCCTGCCAGGTGATATGCAGGCGCGTGGGCAAACGCATTAGACCAGCCGCGCCGTAAGCCTTGCACTGATTACCAGCTGCTTCGTCCTTGGCCGGGTCCCATTCCTTCGCGATCTTCTGACCCGCGGGGTTCAATGGCACACCAGCGAAATCGCCCTTGGGCGCCGCGATCATGCGGAAGCGCCAGTCTTCGCTGACGATAGAAACCCAGTAGCCGGTGAGGTCGATGGGCGCCATGGCTTTGGCCGGCTTGGGCGGGCCAGGAGGCGGCCCACCGGGAAATTGCGCGAAGAGAGCAGGTGCAGCGGCCAGAACAGCCAACAATTGGAGTTTCATTTTTCGCCCTTCAAACTCTTATAGACAGCCTCGACGAACTTATCGGTGGTCCAGAATCCGGTGGTGGATCCATACAAGGGGTCGTAATCCTGCGTAGGCCGCGCAGCCTTCACCTGCTCGAGCGTCATACCCCGCTTGATCATGTCCTGAACGCGATCGCGAATGATGATGGTCATCTCGCGAAAATTCAACACGTCGCCGAAATCGCATAAGCGCCCATGCCCCGGGATCACCATCGTCCCGCCTTCCTGGCCGTACACCGGGATGATCATGTCAACGATCTTCTGCAGCGCATCGATGGTGCCTTGAATGCTGCCGCCTCCGGCGAGATCGATGATCGGATAGTTCGTGGTGGTGAAGATATCCCCAGTACTGATGACATCGGAACGGCGAAAGAACACGATGCTGTCACCGTCGGTATGGGCCGCGGGCTGATGCAGGATGTCGATGCCCTCACCGTTGAAGTAAAGCTTTTTTTGATCGCTCAGAAACGTGCTGGTGGGCCAGCCGCCGTCGGGCGAGGGAGCTTGTTGGCCAGTGGGCGCGCTCATGCGGTTCAAGACGTTTATGTGGGAAAGGATGGCAGCGCCCACGCCGGCGTCTTTAATATCGCCGGTGACATTGGCGCCCACGATGGTGCTTCCGGCCAGGCGAATTTTCTCGTTCCCACCAGTGTGATCGGCATGGTAATGCGTGTTGATGATGTATCGGATGGGGCCATCGGAAATGGATTTGATGGCGGCCAGGGTCTTGTCGGCCATGGGCGCCAATCCTGTGTCCACCACCAGCACGCCATCTTTTCCAGTTTGCACGGTGATGTTACCGCCCGCACCGACAATCATATAGATGTTGCCCTGCACAGGCCAGACATGAACTTCAGAGTCCTGGGCGCACGCCAGACCGGTGGCTGCGGCTAATAACAAGAGGCTTCGACGATTCACTTCGCGTCCGCCTTTGCAGCGGCAACCTTGCCGCGAATTTTGTCCTGATATTCCGGATACATGGTGTCGGCGCCGCCGCGCGCGGCTTCAGGCGGAATGCCATGCCTGGCTGGAAACTCATCCAGAAACTTGTTGGTCCCAGGCAGATGATGCGGGATTTTGCCCTTCGGCCGGATCACTTCTTCCACGCTCTCACAAGGATAGGGTGCGATCTGGCCGCCGATTTCGTACACGTAGTCGCGGGTTCGAATCATGGGCTCGGTGAGATAAGCTGGATCGCGGATCACGGTCATGAGCGTGAGGTTTTCGCCATGGCGGATGAAATGTTCGGTGAAGGTAGCGCGGTCGCTGCGAGGCAATCCGTTACGGCGGATCCAGCCTTCCTTTAAATGCGTGGTGTAGACGGACAGAACATCGCCCTCCCATTTGCCAGTGGAAAAGCCCATGGATGTATGCAGCGCATACTCGGGCGGATGCGGACGGCCATCCATCCAGATGGTGCGTTCGGTGTTCCAGGCGAAGTGATGGATGTGGATGGCGATGAGCTGCTGGCTGTCCTTATCGTATTCATCCCACATGCGAATGCTGGCGAAACTGGGCGAGTAATCGGAGGGGTGGACGCGGCACTGGTATTCGGGGAGGGTGATGAGCGATGCATCCCAGGCATCGGCGCGGTAGCGGGCGGCGGCGTTGATGGGAACACCCAGGTAGTCGCCGAGTTCGGGGCCAGGGAGACGTTCCGGCTCATCTTCGTGGAGAATCTGCAGATTGTTCCAGACGCCGGCCAGGTTCACCTGGCCCGAAACCGGGGCGTGGCCGAACGCGAGTAGCGCGGGGAACAGCCAGACAGGGCTGGCCATTCGGAGGATTCGTTGCATAAACCTTCCTATTCGTTTGAAGCGCAAAGGCTGCGGCGCCCCGCCTGGGATTATCAGAGACGGTTTCGCACCGGCGGTCCGTTTTGCGCGGTCATTCAAAAGCCCGGTCGCTGGGGCCGAGCGGGTATTAGAGCGTGACTCACCTGATTGTATACAGGTCCAGGCGGTTTGTCGATTCGGGAACGCGGAGCCGGGCGGAAGTCGGACTTCCCCGATCGTACCCCCACGCCTTTCCCACTCTATAATGAAGCAGATGGGAACGGACTATCGCAAGATCATCATGATCGAGGCTGATAAGATGGGCGGTAAGCCGTGTGTCCGGGGACTTCGGATTACAGTCTCTGATGTCCTGGATTATCTTGCCTCCGGCATGACAGAAGCCGAGATCCTGGCCGATTTTCCGGACCTAATGTCCGAGGACATCCGCGCCTGCCTGGCGTTTGCCGCTGATCGCGAGCGGCGGCTCACTTCCATCCCAGTGTAAAGCTCCTCTTTGACGAGAACCTTTCACCGGCCCTTCTGGACCTACTGGCTTATGTCTATCCAAGATCCTCCCACGTGCGGGACGTTGGACTGAAATCATCGGCGGACCGGAAGGTTTGGGATTATGCCGCAGAGAAGGGCTACACCATTGTGACGAAGGATGCCGACTTCCGCCGCCAGCGCAGTTTTCTCCTTGGACCACCGCCAAAGATAATTTGGATTGGGCTCGGAAACTGCTCGACCCAGGAAATCGCGGAACTGCTCCGCGGAGCGAGCCGCGAAATCGAAGCATTCGCGCTTGCCGAAGAGCCGGCTTTCCTTGTCCTTCGATAGCGCGGGCGCGGGGTGGTGAGGGCGACCGCACTGGTATACTAACGCTCGCGTGTTTATCGTTCACGATCTCGGGGTCGCCGTCCTGTTTTGCATCGTTACGATGCTGGGTTGGGGTTCGTGGGCCAACACCCAAAAATTGGCGGGCAAAGACAAGTGGCCATTTGAGCTTTTCTACTGGGATTATGCGATTGGCGTCTTCGCGTTCTCCGTGCTGTTCGCTTTCACGCTGGGCAGCGCAGGCTCGTCTGGGATGCCGTTTCTGGATAACCTGCGCGGTGGGTCGAGCAGCGCGATATGGACCGCAGTCTCGAGCGGCGTCCTCTTCAACATCTCGAACATCCTGCTGGTGGTGGGTATCGACGCAGCAGGCATGGCGGTAGCATTTCCCGTGGGCGTCGGCCTCGCCCTGGTCATCGGAACGGTGAAAAGCTACGTGCTCGCGCCGCAGGGTAACGCTGGGCTGCTGACCAGCGGGGTGGTGCTGATCGTTTTTGCCATGGTGATGTCCGCCTTGGCGCATCGCCGGCTCGGAAAGGCCGCGAAGACCAAGCCAATCAAGGGGCTCGTTTTCTCAGCAGTGGCCGGATGCCTGATGGGTTTCTTCTACCCACAACTGCTGGCTGCCGTGTCGCCGGATTTCAACACGCGCGCAATTCAGCCGGGCCTGCTCACGCCGTATACCGCGATGGTTCTGTTTGCGGTGGGCCTGCTTGCGAGCAACGTCGTGGTGAACACGATTTTCATGCGGGCGGGCAAGTTCACGTACGCCGACTATTTTCGCGGAAGCCCGCGGCTGCATTCGCTGGGATTTCTGGGCGGCTGTATCTGGATGCTGGCGCTGGGGATGAACGTCATCGCTTCGGGAGTGGCGGGTCCGGCGATTTCCTACGCTCTGGGCCAGGGCGCCACGCTGGTTGCGGCCATCTGGGGCGCGTTCATCTGGCGCGAATTCACGGGAGCGGCGAAGAGCACGTGGACGTTCGTTACATTGATGTTCGCGGGTTACGTGATTGGCCTGATCTTGATCGGGATGGCGAGTCTCTAGCGTCCCATGCCCAATTCACCTGCGACAAACTCTTCAATCGTGGTTATCGGCAGCTTGAACATGGACTTCGTCCTGACGGTGGAACATCTGCCGCTGCCGGGAGAGACCATTCTCGCGTCCGGCTTTCGCACCGTTCCGGGAGGCAAGGGCGCGAACCAGGCACACGCGGCGGCGAAACTTGCGCTCGACGGAACGGCTGTACGGATGGTTGGACTGGTTGGCATGGACTCGTTCGGGAATGCGCTCAAGGCGAGTCTCACGGACGTGGGCGTTGATGTTGGTGCAGTGGCTGATACGGTAGCGGAAGCGACTGGTGTCGCCTTTATTCATGTCGACGATGCCGGACAAAACTCGATCACCGTGGCACCAGGGGCGAATGGCGTTCTGTCCGCGCGCGACATCGATTCCCAACGCTGGGCGCTGGATGGAGCGCGCTGTGTGCTTTTGCAACTGGAAGTTCCGATCGAGACCGTGGTGGAGGGTCTGCGGGAAGCGCGGAGAATTGGCGCCACCAGCATCCTGGACCCTGCGCCAGCGCGCGCCCTGCCGAAGGAGATCCTCCAACTGGTCGACATCGCGACGCCGAACGAGACAGAGGCCTGTGTGCTGGCGGGCCTGCAGCCCAAGCGAGTAAGCCCTAGCGACGCTGTCGCTCTGGGAAATAAAATCAGGGAGCTCGGCGTACGATCCGTAGTAGTGAAATTGGGTGACCAGGGTTGCGTTTATTGCGGCACCGACGGAACACTTGTTACGCCAGCATTTCCAGTGAGAGCGGTCGATTCGACGGCAGCGGGCGATACGTTCAATGCCGCCCTCGCGGTGGCGCTGGCGGAAGGTGCGGCAATGGTGGATGCGCTGCGATTCGCAAGCGCGGCGGCGGCGATTTCGGTGACTCGCGCGGGCGCGCAGACGTCGGCGCCGTCCCGGGCGGACGTCGAGTCTCTTCTCGCGCGCAGATGACACTTGTCACATCCGGAAGCTGACGAACTTCACTAGCGCGCCAGGGCTTCCACGCCCAAGATAGAACCATGGAAAACACAATTGCTATCCCCAACGTCTCTAGTGGCGCAGCCCCACTCCAAGGCCGGGCGATCGGCGCTCTGATTTGCGGCGTATTCGGCGCCATATGGATGTTCGAAGCCGTCTATTTTGGCGCGATGGCGACGCCCCTCTGGCTCACCGTGGTGGCGCTCCTTTCCGTCACCTTCATCGCTTGGCCGGCGGCCAAGCTTTATTCGTATAGCCGCCGGGGCTATTCGCCGAAAGCCGAGAATTGGGCGTCCGTGTCCAAGGCATATTGGATTATCGTGACCATCGAATGGGTGACATGTATCGTCGGCGTAAACGTACTGAACAACATCGGTTACGGCGGCCTGGTACCTCAGTTTGTCGGGCTGGTTGTAGGAATACACTTCCTGCCTCTCGCAAGAATCTTCAAGGCTCCGATTTACAACTGGACCGGAGCGGTGATGTCCATAGGCGTGCTGGCTTCGTTAGTCATCCCGGCGGGGAACGTTCGCAATCTTGCCGCGTACGGAATCTGCGGTTACTCGCTGTGGGCCACCGCGATCGTCATTCTGTGCAAGGATAAGTTTTCGTCGACCAAGTAAGGCCAATCATGCGCCTGCTACCCCAAGACAAAGAGCTCGGTTGGACGCCCTATGTGTGGCTCGTCTACCTGGGGTTCTTTTTCATCCAGCCGAGCGCGGATTGGAGCAATTGGAAGGAGTGGCTGGCCACTGTGCTGGGCTCCATCGCTTTCCTGGTCCTCTATTTCACGGCGTACTGGTTGCCGGGGCGCCGGCGGTTATGGGCCATCGCGGCGATAACTCTCCTGGGCATAGGCTTCGCGCCCTTCAATGCCGGCGCGGCGGTGTTCTTTATCTATGCAGCCGCGTCCGTCGCCTTCATCGGCGACACCTGGTTTGCATTTAAGGCCATCGCTGCGCTGGTGGCTATCGTCGTTCTAGAAACTCTGCTGTTCCATCTCGGCCCCAATTTCTGGCTCTTCGGCACTGTTCTTCCCGTTGCAATCGGGTCCGTCAACATTCACTTCGCGCAACGCGACCAGGCCAACCACCGGTTGAGGATGGCACGGGACGAGATTGCGCACCTGGCCACAGTGGCGGAACGGGAGCGGATTGCACGGGATTTGCATGACGTGCTGGGACACACGCTGTCGGTTGTGATTTTGAAGTCGGAACTGGCAGGGAAGCTGATCGGGCTGGATCCTAAGCGGGCGGAGAATGAAATCCGCGATGTGGAGAAGATCTCGCGCGAGGCGCTGGCGGAGGTGCGCAATGCCATTGGTGGTTATCGCGCCGGAGGGTTGGAGGAAGAATTCGTTCGGGCGGTTTCTACACTGAAGACAGCGGGCGTGGCCGCCGAATGCCAGACCGGGCCAGTGCCACTTTCGCCGGCCCAGGAAACGGTGCTGGCGCTGGCGGTGCGGGAGTCAGTAACCAATGTAGTGCGGCATGCTCACGCCGGGCGATGTCACCTGAGGTTGGAACAAGTGGACGGCCACTGCAAACTCGAGATCCAGGATGACGGACGCGGAGGTAAACAGACTGAGGGCAACGGCGTGCGCGGGATGCGCGAGCGTGTGGAAGCGTTAGGCGGAACTCTTGAGCGCGAAACGAGCGCCGGAACGCGATTGACCATCCTGCTGCCGCTCGAAGCCGCGAATCGGAGCGGACTCGCGTGAATCCGATCCGGGTAGTATTGGCGGAAGATCAAGGAATGGTGCTGGGAGCGCTGGCCGCGCTGCTTGGTATCGAAGACGATATCGTGGTCGTTGGCCAGGCGCACAATGGCCAGCAAGCCCTGGATGCGGTGGCGAGCGAAAAGCCGGACGTTCTGATTACCGACATAGAAATGCCGGAAATCAGCGGACTGGACGTAGCGGCGGAATTGAAGCGCCAGCGCTCCACCACGCGGACCATCATCCTTACCACGTTTGCGCGTGCCGGCTATCTGCGACGCGCCTTGGATGCGGGAGCGTCGGGATATTTGTTGAAGGACAAGCCAGCTAAGGAGCTGGCGGACGCGGTAAGGCGCGTCCATCAGGGCCTGCGCGTCATCGATCCAGAGTTGGTGGCGGAGGCTTGGGGCGAAGCCGATCCCCTTACCGATCGGGAACGGCAAGTGGTTCGCCTGGCGGGTGAGGGCGTGGCTGGTGTCGATATCGCGGAGAAGCTGGGGCTGTCGGAGGGAACGGTGCGGAATTACTTATCGGAGGCCATGAGCAAGCTGGGCGCTAACAATCGCGTGGAGGCGGCGCGAATCGCGCGGGCCAAAGGTTGGTTGTAAGGGATGTTTGGTTGTGATCAGCGCGTTATTTCCAAGCGGGCCGTTCCGCCGTTTGGATCGGTGAACTCATAGACCTCAGGCAGCGTGGAGACTTGCTTCACTGGCACTTGCTTCCACATGGGCTTCGATTCGGTGCCTTCCTGGGTCCAGCCGCTCAGAACATATTGCGCGGGAGCGCTCGATCCCCACTCATCGCAGGAACCCAACGGCACTAAGGCCTGGCTAGACGGCGTGCTATTGGTGACAGACCAAGCGTCGCGGTATCCAGCTCTGGGCTTGTGCCAGCACTGAAACATGGTCTCCACGGAACATTTGTCGGTCTCAAAACGGTTCAGGATAAACTCGCGCACCGCTCCGCCGGGCGAGAATGACGCCTTCACACGCAGCAAATCCTCCGGCGCTCCATTGCCGTCGCAAGGAAGGCGGCTGGTGAGTTTGACGGCTTTGGATGCGTCCACCGGATCGCGCGCGTGATGGCCCAGGCCGAAGATCAGAAGGAAGGCGAGAGAAAAGCTGCTCACGATTCTATTAACGCACGTTTTAGAACCACTGGGCGATCAGGCGATAGGCCACCCACCAGCTCAGGATGCCGATGGGAATGGTGGCGCCCAGGGCCCACCAGAGCGGAAGAAAGTAGTCAGCCACCAAGCCCAGGATGGCGAAGACAAGCCAGAAGATCTTTCGCTCCACGTGCCTAGGGTAACAGGCGGAAGCCCGGGATTAGGGGTTAGGGATGGGGGACTGGGATTGGGGATTAGGGATTGGCGTCCAGGCACGCTGTGCGCAGGTAGAATTGTTTTACGATGCCTGTGACGTTTGACGCGATTCGTAAGATGGCGCTCGCACTCGACAACGTCGAGGAAGCCAAGTCGTATGGCACGCCGGCGTTCAAGGTTGGCGGCGTGTTGATCGCGCGGTTGCGAGACGATATCGGCGCACTGGTGGTGCGGATGAGCATCGAGGACCGGGCGGAGTTGATCGCGGCCGATCCCCAGACATATTTCATCACCGATCACTATCTTGAGTACCCATACATCCTGGTAAACCTGGCGCGGGCGAATCCGGATGCGATGCGGGATTTGCTGGGAGGGGCGTGGAAGGGCGCGCTGGCCGGGGCTAAGCCTCGTGGTACTCGCCGAAAACCGCGCGTAAGCGGTCGGAAATCTCGCCGACCGTAGCGTAGGCCTCGGCGCAAGCCAGGATGTGCGGCATCAGATTGTCACTGGAACGAGCGGCGCTTTGGAGCGCGCTCAGGTTGGTGTCCACAGCGCGAGCGTTGCGGGAAGCACGTAGATCGCGAAGCCGCGCGATCTGCTGTTTTTCGAGCTCGGGATCGAGACGGAAGGTGGCAGGCGGGTCGCTCGCGTCCTGCTGGAATTTATTCACGCCGACGACGATGGCCTGGCCACGCTCCACGGTCTGCTGATACGCATAGGCAGCGTTCTGAATTTCAGTCTGGACGAAACCCTTTTCGATGGCGGCCAGCGTGCCGCCCATGGCATCGATACGCTGGATGTATTCTTCGGCGCCGCGCTCGATTTCATCCGTGAGGCGTTCGATGTAATAACTGCCGCCAAATGGATCGGCCGTGCTGGTGACGCCGGTTTCGTGCGCGATGATTTGCTGGGTGCGCAGAGCCAGACGGGCGGCTTCCTCGGTGGGAAGGCCGAGTGCTTCGTCCTTGGCGTTGGTGTGCAGGGATTGCGCGCCGCCGAGAACCGCAGCCAAGGCTTGCATAGACACGCGTACAACGTTGACGTCGGGCTGCTGGGCGGTGAGCGAAGAGCCGGCGGTCTGAACGTGAAATCGCAGCATCAGGGAGCGGGGGTTGCGGGCGCCGAATCGGTCGCGCATGATTTTGGCATAAAGACGGCGCGCGGCCCGGAACTTGGCGATCTCTTCCAGGAAATTACTATGCGAGTTGAAGAAAAACGAAAGACGCGGAGCGAATGAATCCACATCCAAGCCGGCTTCGATGGCCGCGCTGACGTAGGCAATCGCATCGGCGAGAGTAAAGGCCACTTCTTGAATGGCTGTCGATCCCGCTTCCCGAATGTGATAACCACTGATGGAGATGGTGTTCCATTCGGGCAATTCGCGGGCTGCCCAGGCGAACAGATCCGTGATGATCCGCATAGCGGGGCGGGGCGGATAGATGTAGGTGCCGCGCGCGATGTATTCCTTCAAGATGTCGTTCTGGATGGTACCGGAGATTTTGGCGAGATCGGCGCCCTGGCTGCGCGCCACCAGGACGTAGAAGCACAGCAGAATCGCCGCCGTGGAATTGATGGTCATCGACGTGGTGATGCGGGCGAGCTCGATCCCTTCAAAGAGCCGTTGCATGTCGGCCAGCGAGCAGATGGCAACACCCACGCGTCCCACCTCCCCGGCCGCGAGAGGATGATCGGAATCCATGCCCATCTGCGTCGGCAAATCGAACGCGACGGAAAGCCCGGTGATGCCTTGCGACAGCAGATAACGATAGCGGCGGTTGCTCTCTTCGGCAGTTCCGAAGCCCGCGTATTGGCGCATGGTCCACAGGCGGCTGCGGTACATATCCGGATAGATCCCCCGCGTGAAGGGGTACTGGCCGGGTAGCTCAGCGGGGGTGGTCATGACTTAGAGATCTTGCGGGCTTTCCAAAAGGACGAAATCCCGAACCATGCTATTAAGAGGACAAAAAGGGTGCCGACAATCTGCAAAGAGAGGGGCTCTTTGCCACGAACAATCCGAAATCCGAACACGACCGCCAACACGATGAAAACGAAGCCGATCACTTGATTCCAGAGAATATGGATCGGGCGGATCACTTCTGGGATCACATGGCCGAGAAACTTCTTTGCTATTGAAAACATAGGCTAGCAGGTCGCTGAAAAAGCCCTTTTCCCGTTCGCGAACAGCAGCCGTGGCCGCCTACCCTACACGGGCGATCAACAACATAGGTGTACCACGTAGGGCGGGCCTCGGTCTGCTAGGCTCTTTCAGCAACCTTCCAGTACCAGTGTAGCGAAGTGGCTGAGAGACAAGCTTGCTACTGAGATGACCGGATCGGGCCGATATATGAATAGGAGAGCGAAACCGGGACGCAGCCGCACTTACCTTTTGTTTGAAACTGTCCTTGCCTCGGCAACATCAAGAAGGTAGAGTGTTATTCTAAGAAGGAGCCCGCTGCAAAGAAAGGGGCAATGCGTGGAAGAAAAACTCAAAGAGTTGATGCAAGAGCTGGGCAACGCGATCAATGAATCGCTTTCCGACTCCGATCGCATTGCTGCCGCCATCGGGGAGATCAAGCGAGCTGGATACGATGTTTTCCTGGTTCTCGAGGCAACTATCGGATTCAATAAACGCGAGGAAAACGGCGAGTACGAGTCTGAGTCGGCGGAAGGTGAAGCAGTAGAATCCGAAGCCGCTCCGCCCAGGCGCAAGTTTGAATCCACCGGCAAGATCAAGCTGACATCGCAGGACCAAAAATTCCTGAAAGCTTTGAAGATTGCGATTGACGAAGAGAAAAGCTAGTCTTTAGCTGTTTGCCATTAGCTCCTGGTAGACCCGCCAGGTAGATTCCACTGATTTCTCCCAGGTAAATTCCTTTGAACGCGCGAGGCCCCGTCGTATCAGTGTGTCTCGCAGCGCCGAGTCTGACGACAGCCGCCGGAGCCCATCCGCGATCGCGTTCATATCCGTTGGGTCAACCAGGAGGGCAGCATCGCCCGCCACTTCAGGCATCGCGGAGATATTGGAAGTGAGCACCGGCACACCGCGCGCCATGGCATCCAGTATCGGCATCCCGAAGCCTTCGTCGAGTGAGGGGAAGGCCAGTAGGGAAGCGCGCTGGTAAAGATCTTCGAGCTCGGAATCGGAGACGTAACCGAGCACTTGGATATCCCGCTTCCGCGAACTGCGTTGGATGCGCTGGAGCGCTTCTTCGGAATCGAATCCAAAGGATCCGGCGAGCACCAACTTCCACCCGGGCGCCGCTTGCTCGAAGGCTTCCATTTGCTCGAAGGCCTCCATTTGCTCGAAGGCCTCGATTTGCTCGAAGGCCTCGATTTGCTCGAAGGCCTCGATGAGACGCACGATGTTCTTGCGGCGCTGGATAGCACCCACGCTCAAGATGATCCTCTCCCGCGGGATGCTTCCGCTCCGAGGTGGCGCGGGACGAGCGCCGTGCGGGATCACGCGGATTTTGGATGGTTCCACGCGCAGCAGTTCTTCCACCTGGCGCGCGGTGAATGCCGAAACGGCGATGATCAGATCGGACCGCTCGGCCGCGGCGCGGGCCTGCGCAGTGAAGCGCGCCCGGAATTCGGGAGTGGAGTAGTCGCCGGAGATGACGAAGAGATCATGAAAGGTGGAGACGGTGCGGCGGTGACGAGCGCCGCCGAGGCGCTGGTTCAATCCATGAAACAGATCTGCGGACGGTGTGCCATCTTCCCTCAGCAAACGGCGGGCAGCGTTGCCGGGAAGATGATCGGAGAATGAGCGCAGGAAGCGATGCGGGCGATAACAGAACAGGTAGCGAGCTTCCCGATGGGCGCGCGCCAGGCCGAATAAGATCTCGCGCGAGTACACTCCGACGCCCGAGAGATTTCGTCCCAGGCTGTAGGTGGCGTCGAGAGCGATTTTCAATCAGCCAGCATAGCGGTTTTCGAGCGAAGGGGGAACTGGCCTGACAGCACTTGATCACCCAACGTCGCCTCTTCACCTGGGAGCACCTCTTCGATACTGGTGATCGAAAATTGCCGGACCCGGGTTGAGAGCTGGGGCGCGGCGCGGCGCAATGCGGACTCCCCTGCGAGCACGCAGAATCGGCAGGAATCCCAACGTCCGACGATGGCTGTTTTTTTGAAGACGTTGCGCAGCTCGTCGGCCATCTCGATGAGAATCGGGTCGAGGGTCTCCCCGTCGGCCGCCACTTCCACCAGCGCAAGCGATTCGAGCGGGCCATAGCAGGCTGCCACCTTGAGGAAGGCCGCGCGCGTGAGAACGCCAGTGAGTGGATCGACGATCGCGGACGCTTGGGCGGCGCTCGCCCTGCGCTGCCGCTCGATGGCGAAACGGATGGCGCGCGCAAACGGGGCGCATTCCAACTCGGACTTCACCACAACATCCTGAGCGCCCTCGCGTAGCAATCGATTCGCGAGGGTCTCATCCGGCTCGTCGGCCAGAATGAGGATGGGGGTAGCTCCGGCGCAAGCGTTGACCTGGAAGAACGAATTGAGCAGGGTGGGACTATCCGGCAGGCTCAGATTGAGGAGAACAGCGTCGAATGAGTCGCTCCGCAGGCACTCCAGCGCTTCAGCCAGCCGATCCACCGGTACGATGCTGGAAGTGCGCCAGTTGCACCATTGGCGATTCTCTTCGATCTCAAGCAGGGCTTCGCACAGAAGCTGCTCGTCTTCGACCGAGTCCTCCACCACCAAGAGCCTGAGCGTCTTTGAGTCCGGCACTCTAAGTAGTGACCTGAGGACCAGTTTCGTATCACTCGGCTTAGACCGCGAGTTGGTACTCCTTGAGTTTGCGGTAGAGGGTGGTGCGTCCAATGCCCAGCAGATTGGCGGCTATGGCGCGATCGCCTTTGGTATACGCCAGTGCCTCTATGATGGCCTGCTTTTCCATCTGCATGAGAGGAATGATGGGCCGATAAGCCCCTTCCGGTGCGCCGCGGTGCTCGTGAGAAGGGGCTTCGCCGGGCGGCTTGGGCAGGGGCTGAAATCCAACGGCCACCGAGAGGGACTGAGCCTTCTTGGCGAGCAGGTGATTCTGCAGCATGGAGGGCAGCTCAGCGGCATGCAGCAGCGGACCGGTGTTGATGGCGACCATGTGCTGAATGCAATTTTCGAGCTCGCGAACGTTACCGGGCCAATCGTACGACAGCATCGCTTCCAGCGTTTCCTGCGTCAGCGTGTGGCCTCTGGCGTGGCGCGTCAGGAAGTGCGCAATCAGGGAGGGGATATCTTCCTTGCGGTCACGTAGTGGGGCCAGCCTGAGGTTCACGACGTTCAGCCGGTAGAACAGATCGCGGCGGAACGCACCTTTTTCCACTTCCTTGGCCAAGTCACGGTTAGTAGCGGCGATGACGCGGAAGTCCGAGCGGCGATGGGTGAGCGAACCCACCGGGCGGAACTCCTTTTCCTGCAGGACGCGCAGGAGCTTGGCTTGCAAGTCGAGAGGCAGCTCGCCGATCTCGTCGAAAAAGGCCGTGCCGCCATTGGCCACTTCGATCAGGCCAGTCTTGGGAGTTACGGCGCCCGTGAACGCGCCTTTCACGTGGCCGAACAGCTCGCTCTCCATGAGCGGGCCGACCAGGGAGGAACAATCGATGGTGACGAACGGCCCAACGGGCTGAACCTTATGTATAGAGCGCGCGACTACTTCCTTGCCAGTACCAGTTTCGCCCAGCAGCAGGACGGGCCAACGGCAGTGTCCCAGCTTGTCCACCATCCGTAAGACATTTCGGATGCGCGGCGACTGGCCGACCAGTAAGGGAGCGGATTCTTCAGCTTGCGCTAGCATTCATGGGTCCCGGGTCTGAGTTGTTAGAGAAGATAGTGTCTGAGTCCTTCATAAACTCTAAGGGGACTTTAGGATTTCGACAACACCCCACGGTATTCATTCGGGAGATCATTTGAGGTGAGGGCGTCACCTCATTTGGGGGGACCGTCTTAGTACTTACCCTTAAGGTGCATCACGGGTTGCCTCGGCGGGGCGCGCGGCGGGATCGAGCCGGGTGTCGAGACGTACCACAAAGGCAGTGCCGGTTTGGCCGCGGACCTGTTGCGCCAGCGCGGTGGCCGCTTCTTCGGACGGAACGCGTCCTACCAGAACCCGCCAGAGCGGCGGACTGCCGGCGCGCTGAACCAGATGCGCGGGACCGAAGTCGCGCTCGAGCGATGCGCGCAGGCGTTCGGCACGATCGGGATCGAGGAACGCGCCGGCTTGCACGGCGTACCAGTTTTCGCCGGAGGCGGGGGTGGGAATGGAAAGGATATCCAGGCGGACGCGCGCCACGCCGGGTCCGATGAGGGCGATGGCAGCGGCTGCGGCATGCGAGAGATCGATGATGCGGTTTTCGACGAAGGGTCCGCGGTCTGTGATGCGGACGTCCACGGTTTTGTCGTTGGTCAGATTGACGACGCGCACCCAGGTTCCGAAAGGCAGGGTGCGATGCGCGGCGGTGAGCTTCTCCATATCGTAGATTTCGCCGTCAGCCGCGGGGCGGCCGTGATAAGGATGCCCGTACCAGCTTGCGAGCCCGGTTTCGCCCGAGCGAATTTGCGGTGCGGCAGGTACGGCAGCCACGGCATGATGCTTCTTGGAACAAGCGCTCAGCGCGGCGCAACCGGCGAGCGCCACACCTGCCAGCATCAGAGCGGCGCAGGTCCCGAGTGATCGGCTTGAGGCCACTTGGTCCGATCGTAGCGCGCTCCGCGCGGCGCGGGCAAGAACAAAATGGCACGTTTGTGGCGTGGCCGGATGGAGAACGGTGAAGAACAATTCATGGAGGAAATGGTTTTGCGCTGGAGAGAGGGCGTGGAGGTCCGGCGCGCGAGGCCCGATCTGCATTTTTTTCTTGACTTTCGCCTCAAAGAACCTTATATATGAATCACACTGCGATCTAAGATCGCAAATCTGATGTTAGGGAGAATCAATCGATGAAGAACGCAACTAAGAAGGCTGCGAAGAAGGCCGCTAAGAAAGCGCCCGCCAAGAAAAAGAAGTAAGCCTTGGCGCCCCGAGAGGGCTCGCAGTAGTTTAGGTTCATGCAAACGGCCCCGAGAGATCGGGGCCTTTTTTATTGGTAGTGAGCTGTTCCGCCGCTAGCGTTGCCCCAGCTTCCATGCGTCGACTGGCTCGGCCCCCTTGTTCAGCCAGTAGACGACGTGACCCCCTTCATCCACCGGATGCACCCACATCACTTCGGCCGCGGCAGGAACCGAGAGTTCCACCCGCGCCGTTTCATCCAGTGAGATCACGATCCTATCGGTAGCGAGAGCCGCTTCGACGAGGTGTAGATCCTTCTGGGCGGAACGGGTGCCGGGGGCCTCAGCCCGCAATTGCTCATTCTCGATATGCGGAATGGCCTCAACCTTTCCTTTGCTAGTCATCTCTGCCAGCCACGCTCTCGCGAATAGGGACTGATGCTGCTTCCATTCCGCTCTTAGAGGGGGAGTCATCGCAGTGCGATGGCTGATCCGGAGGACCGCCTGAAGAAATTCCCGGCATCTCCGGGAAGTGGGCGCTAGCGTATGGCCGGCTGCGGAGGCGACCGAAGCGTCAATGACTAAACGTCGAGAGACCGTCGCCATTCAATGGGTAAGGCGGTCCTCGACGGCGTCGAGGTATCTTTGCTCCGATTCGAGAGCGACGTCTCCAAAATCTTCCGGCCAATCGCCGAAAGCGCCGTTGGCGTCCGGCTTCGCGCTGCTAACCTGAGTGACTCCCTCGGCATCCCTCGTGAACCAGTGGAGCCGCACGAGCTCGGGGTCGAGGTCGCCCTTGGCTACGAGAGTTTGGATCGCGCGGAGCAGCAACGAACTGTGAGTCTCGGCGACGATGCGCACCCCACGCTTCGCAGCGGCGGCGAGGACGTCGGCGAGTTTGGTTTGGGCGCGCGGGTGGAGATGGATCTCGGGCTCTTCAAGGTAGACGAGGCGTCCAGGTTCCGCTGCACGCAGCGCCACTAGGACGGGAAGAACCTGGGACACGCCGAATCCGACATCGGCAATGTTGTCAACGCGATCCTTCACAAGCTGGACGTTCAGTTCGATCGCAGCGTCGTTGATTCGCCGCGCAAATACGTCCAGAGCCAGACCGGTATGCTGAAGGTCGATATTACTCAGGTCCTCATAGCGACGGCTGTTCTCTTTTTGCCAAGCGAGGATTAGGCTCGCAACGTAGTTGTCGAAGGTCCCAGGAAAAGTCTCGCCGACGTGCGCCGCGGGATATGTCCTCGACGGATTTCCGCGTAGCCCAGGGACATGAATGGCGCCCTCGATCCCGAGGTCGGGGTATGGAACAAAAGTGGGCGGGCTCGCGTTATCCGTGAGTGTTAGAAAGAAACGATAGGCATGAATGCCGAGTTGATTCGCGACTCCCTTCCAAGGGTCTCTCAACGCGTCGCTGATCTCTTGCTGTGACATTCTCGGACGTAAAGTCATCTTTTCGCCCGAGATTGTGTATGTCAACTCCCGCACTTTCAACGGCTCGCCCCGCTCAAACGTGATCTCGATACCGCTGCTCCCAGCCTCAAGCGCAACCGTAAAAGAGCCCTGCGGGGATAGCCCGACCTTTGACAGAAACTGATCGCTTGAAGTGAACTTCACGTTTGGGCCGTCGATCTTCAGGGGCCCCGGATCGTAGGTCGCTTCCAGCGTCTGCTTCAGCATCAGCAGCGGCTGCATGATGCTCGACTTGCCGGAGCTGTTGGCACCCGCGAGAATGGTCAGTGGGGCTATTTCGATCTCCTGCCGCTTGGCGATCGATTTGAAGCCTTCGACGGCAATGCGGGTGATCCCGTCGGCCATGATTTAGCCTACCCGATTCAGCGCCGTCCGCAATTCGTCGAGGGTCATCGCGCCCGGATGATAAACGCGCACGATGCCGCGGCGGTCGATCAAGACGAGGGTGGGCGTGGTGCTGGCGCCGTAGTTGCGGAAGTTGGCTTCGCTCACCGGCGCGGGTACGCTAAGCAGGTCGGCGTAATACTGATGGCGGATCTGCTCGATGTACTTGAGCTCGTCGGCGGGGCCAGCCTCATCCCCGTTCGCGACGTAGCCATAACGCTGCGTCGGCGCGATCATCACCAAACCCTTGGGAGCATATTCGCTCGCGATCTGGGCCAGGATATGTTCCTCCTGTTTGCAGTCCGGACACCAGTGCGCCCAGAAGAATAGCAGAACAGGCTTGCCGCGCAGCGCTAGCAGCGGCGTAGGCTTGGCGCCCAGGAACTCACGTTCTTCCAAGGCCGGCGCGGCCCGGCCCTCCAGCGTCAGCAGGTTGATGTTCTTCTGAATGCGCGTCCGGATGGTCGTGTCGTGGAAGGCGAGCAGATCTTTATGCAGCAGGGCCAGAGCGCCTGTGCGGTCGCCATTGGCGGTGAGTACCTGAGCTTCCACTTCGATGGCCGCGCCCAAAGCCAGCGGCAAGTGCGGCTCCGCATCCAACGGCCGGGTGGCGAGGGATTGCATGGCGAGTTTTTCGGCATCCTTCGCTACGGCATCGGCCTTGTCGAACTGCCGCGTGATCAGGTCGCCGCGCGCGAGCCACGAGAGCGCCTCCAGGTACTCCGGTGTCACTCCCCGCTGCGTCCGGTAGCTTTGGAGCATTGCTTCGGCCAAAGGAAAGTTGCCGCGCGACATCGCAGTCTGGACGTCGGTGACCAGAGTTGCCATGGCCGCCACAGCCACCAAACCCAAGGGAATCAGCCTGCGGAGCATCTACAACGAGGATACCAAGCGGGTGCCGCGGGTCACAGCTTGAGCTGCTTCAGATACTCGCGAAACGGAGCACCCAGGTCGTGACGATGCAATGCGAACTCGACGGTGGCTTTCAGGAAGCCCAGCTTATCGCCGGCGTCATAGCGCGTGCCTTCAAAACGGTAGCCGTAAATGGGCCGGTTGCGGAGCAGGTGCTTCAGCGCGTCGGTGAGCTGGATCTCGCCGCCGCTTCCTGGCTCGATGGCTTCAATGGACTCGAACACTTCGGGCGTGAGCACATAGCGGCCGATGATCGCGAGATTGGAGGGGGCCTCGGATGGCTTGGGCTTCTCCACCATGTTGCGGATGCGGAACAGCCGGTCCTTACCGGAATTGTGCGAGACCGGCTCGGCGTCCACTGCGCCGTAGGACGAAATAGCGTCGCCGGGCACTTCCATCAGCGCCACCACGGAGGCGCCGTAGAACTCATAGACGTCCAGAAGCTGACGAACGGACGGGATCTCGGAATCGATCACGTCGTCGGAAAGCACCACGGCGAATGGCTCGTTCCCCACCAGTTCCTTCGCGCGCAGTACGGCGTGGCCGAGCCCGAGCGCCTCCTTCTGGCGTACGTAAGAGACGTCGATCATATCGGACACGTCGCGCACTATTTTCAGCAGTTCTTTCTTGTTCTTGGCTTCGAGCGCGTGCTCCAGCTCAAAGGCCACGTCGAAATGGTCTTCAATCGCGCTCTTTCCGCGGCCGGTGACGATGATGATGTTCTGAATTCCGGAATGGATGCATTCCTCGACGCCGTACTGAATGAGCGGCTTGTCCACCAGAGGCAGCATCTCTTTGGGTTGGGCCTTGGTGGCGGGAAGAAATCGCGTGCCCAGTCCCGCGGCGGGGAAGACTGCTTTACGCACTTTGGGAATCATGTTTTCGAGGTTCTCGTTTCTCTTTTGAGGCCTTTATCTAGAGATCGGAAAATAGGGCGGCCGGCGTTAGTTCGAAGGGATAATCGGGGAGGGCAAGCGAGGAGACGTTGTGGAGCCCCCATTCGGTACAAGTGACGAACCGCTTCGCTATGGGATTTACTATCCAGATGTTCGGAACACCCCATACGCGATATTCTTCCAACTTCACCGTGAGGTCACGATGGCGGTCGTCTTTCGATATGATTTCGATCACGAGTAGCGGAGGCTCGGAAGGAACACTGTGCTTCGGCTCTTGGCCCGCGAAAACAGCTAGGTCTGGCGTGCGATGTACTCCGGGCGCCACTCGCATCTCTACTCCAAAGCAAGGGTACAGCGGGTGTGAACGAGTCACCGGTACCAGCGCCTGAGCTAGCAAGAACGCAATTTTCCCGTGAATATAGTCGCGTTCGAACGTCATGTCGAGGTACAGCTCGGCCGTGATCTGGGCTTTGGTGGCCATCTGTGGGAAGCATAGCATGGCGCGCCGCCCCCGGATTTCGCCCATCTAGATCGGAAATCGGGCCTTTCGACCCGTTCTGCGCGGCAGAACGCACCACCAAGCTATAATAATCCTTACCCCACGCGCGGCTCGATTTCGACCTGCGCCCTGGAGAGCGCACAGCGCGGGACACGCTCACCAAGATAAGTAAACCATCGCGGCCCGCTGGGTTGTGCGCGATGTTATTGGAGCGACAATGGCTTACGTAATTGCAGAACCTTGCATCGGCACCAAGGACACAGCTTGTATTGATGCGTGCCCGGTGGATTGCATTCACCCCAAGAAGGACGCGCCCAACTTCGCGGAGCACAACATGATCTACATCGATCCCGTGGAGTGCATCGATTGCGGAGCTTGTGTCCCGGTATGTCCGGTTTCGGCGATTTTCGCGCTGGACGATCTGCCGGAAAAATGGTCGAACTTCACCAAGATCAACGCGGATTATTTCGGGCGGTAATACCTAGGGGCGGTAGATCGCCGAGCTGGTGTCCGTTTCCCAAACCTGGATCGCGGAGATGCGCACCGGGACCTCGTTCTTCAGACCCACTTGGATCTTGTCGTAAAAATACTTGGCGATGTTCTCGGCCGAAGGGTTGAGCTCATCAAACGGCGGAAGATCGTTGATGAAGCGATGGTCCAAGTAACCCACCGCGCCGGTGATCAGGCGATTCACTTCCAGAAAATCCACCAACAAGCCGGTAGAGTCGAGTTCGGCACCCTCCACCGTCACGCGCACGCGATAGTTGTGCCCATGCACATCCTCGGACTTGCCATGATAATTGCGCAAGGCGTGACCGGCGGCGAAGGTCTGTTCCACGGTAACTTCAAACATTGTTCAATCTAATCCTCAAAAAATTTCTCCACGGCGCTTAGCTCGGTGCTGAAGGCATAGGGCGGCAAGCTGTCGAAGAACACCTGGCCGTAGCGCTGCTTCGTAATACGATTATCCAGCAAGACCAGGACGCCGCGGTCGGTCTTGCTGCGGATCAGACGGCCGAAGCCCTGCTTGAGCGCGAGCGCGGCCTGCGGAATCTGGTAATCGTAGAACGGATTGCCGCCTTCCTCGCGAATGCGCTCGATGCGTGCTTCCACCACCGGATCGCTCGGGACCGCGAACGGCAGCTTGTCGATGATGACGCAGCTCAGCTGATCGCCCTGCACGTCCACGCCTTGCCAGAACGATGACGTGGCGAAAAGCACGCAGTGCGGCGTGGCGCGGAACTCATCGAGCAACGCATTGCGCGGTCCGGTGCCTTGCATCAGCGTCGGATAGTCGATTTCAAGCGACACGCGGTCATACACCATGCGCATCTGCTGATAGCTGGTGAAGAGCACGAACGCGCGGCCCTTGCTGTGGCGCAGGATGCGTGTGATTTCATCGGCTGCTGAGCGCGGGAACGCCGGAGAGCGCGGATCGGGTAAGTGCTGGGGCACGTAGAGCAGGGCTTGCTTGGCGTATTCAAAATGGCTGGGCACGACCAGAGAGCGGGTGTGGCGGATGCCCAGGCGGCGCTCGGTGAACTCGAACGTTTCACCTACCGCGAGCGTAGCGGAGGTTAGGATCACGGTGTCGAGCGAGTCGAACAGCTTTTCTTCCAGGATGGACGATACATCAATGGGAGTGGCTTGCAGGAAGCAGCCGCGGCCGCGGCGCTCTACCCAGTAAACATAGGAGCGGTCGGCGCCCTTGCGCCAGAATTCCAGGCGTTGCTGCAGCTCCTGGACGCGGCGGAAGAGGGGAATCACTTCCTCGGGCGCGTTCTTGACCAGGTGCAAGTGCGAGCCGGTCAGTTCCAGCGCGCGCACCAGGTCTTCGAGCGCCTCGCCATGCTGGTCGAAGAACGCGGTGTGGTTCTTGAACGCCACGCGTCCCGCGGATTCGCCGAAGAGCAGGAAGAACTGCTGAGCGCGATCGTCCAGCGTATCGAGGGTGCGGTCCAGTTCTCCGGAGCCGAATTGCTTGGCCCGCGAGACTGCCGCAATGTCGCGCCCCAGTTCCTGGAACTGATAATTGCTGATACCCACCCCAAAGTACCTGCCTGCCACATCCTCGATCTCGTGGGCTTCGTCGAAAACCACTGCCGCGTACTCGGGGATGATACCGGCGAAGTCGTCGTCCTTCACTGCCAGGTCCGCGAAAAATAGATGATGGTTGACGATGATGATATCGCTCTCGTGCGCGCGGCGGTGCATCTCTGTCAGGAAGCAGCGCTCGAACTGCTGGCACTTCTGGCCGGTACACAGATCGCGGCGCGCGTCCATCTTTTGCCACGCTGAGCTATGCTCGGGCAGGGTCTTGATCTCGGAACGGTCGCCGGTGGTGGTAGTCTTCTCCCAGTCGCGGATAATTTGAAAATCGGCGATTTCCTCCAGGCCACTGAGAATCGGCTCGCGATCGGCGTCGTAAATCTTTTGGCGGCAGGCGAAGTTGTTGCGGCCCTTCATGTAGCAGACTTGCAAGGGCCGGTCGAAATGTTGCTGCAGAAACGGGACGTCTTTGTAAAAAAGCTGCTCTTGCAGGTTCTTGGTGCCAGTGGAGACCACTACGCGCTTGCCGGAAAGCAGCGCCGGAACCAGGTACGCGAGTGTTTTCCCAGTGCCCGTGCCCGCGTCCACCAGCAGGTGTTTTTTCTCAGCCAGCGCGGCTTCCACGGCTTCGGCCATTTCGAGCTGGCCGGCTCGAAACTCGTAGCGCGGGTGCCATTTCGAGAGCACCCCGCTTTTGGAAAAGAACTGGCGCGCGGTGAGCGCTTTTGCGGCCGAAGACATCCCCTCTGATTCTTGCACGTGCCAAAGCCTAAGGCGTGCCTTGGCCATGTAAAGATAAGAGATACAAACGATGCCTGACTATAAAACATTAGAGAAGCGGTTCCAGGAAATTCTCGATCTGAAGCAGCGGCCCGTGGCAGTGGCCTTTCGCGCGGAGGCTCCCCAAGCAGCCGAGAAGTTCTCCGGATCGGAACCAGCGGGTTGCAGCTTTTGGCGCCTGGCTGCTGCCGGGCGAACGTTCTCCACGGTGCCGGCCGATCACTATAATTGTCCGATCGGATCCTACACGCATAATATTCCGCTGCCCGAGGATCGCGCCAACGACCTGCCGGTTGTTCTGGAAGCCATGGTCAACCTGGGCTACCTGAAGATGGAGGAAGTCCCCGGCATCCCGGTTCTTCCCGAAACCCCCAAGAACATTGTGTTCGCGCCGCTCGGCGACTCGCCGGTGGATCCCGATGTGGTGCTCTTCGTGGCGGCAGCCAGTAAACTGATGCTGCTCGAAGAAGCGGCCATCCGCGCCGGAGTGGCGTCCAAACTGCCGGTCTTGGCGCGGCCCACCTGCATGGCTATCCCGGCGGCGCTGGCGCATGGCATGGTGACAAGCGCCGGCTGCGTCGGCAATCGTGTCTATACAACCATCGGCGACGACGCCATGTACGCGGCGGTCCCCGGGCGCGCGCTGCAGCAGATCGCGCAAGAGCTGGAGACCGTTGCGTCTGCCAATCTGGCGCTGGCGCAGTATCATCTCGAACGCCAGGGGCGTCTTTCTACCGTGTGAGCCGTGTACCGGCGCCACGGTAGAATCGAAGTATCGATGAGAATCAAGATCGGCGGTGCGATGCTCCTGGCGGTTAGCCTGTCCGCACGCCAGCCGGAGCATGCGCAACACGCGATGGTGGTAACGCAGGAGCCGTTGGCTGCCGACGTTGGCCTGCGCGTGCTGCGGGCTGGTGGGAACGCCATCGACGCCGCGGTTGCGATCGGCTTTGCGCTGGCCGTAACCTATCCGTTCGCGGGCAACCTCGGCGGTGGGGGATTCATGCTGGCGCGTTTCGCCGATGGCCGGAGCACGTTCATCGACTTTCGCGAAAAAGCGCCCCTGGCAGCGACGCGAAATATGTATCTGGATTCGAAAGGCAGCGTGACCGAAGAGAGCCTGGTGGGATGGCGCGCGGCCGGAGTGCCGGGAACCGTCCGGGGCCTGGAAACGGCGCACCGCAAATACGGGCGTAAGCCTTGGGCCGAGCTGCTGAACCCGGCCATTCAACTGGCGAGCGAAGGTTTTCCAGTTTCCTATCCCTTCGACGTGTCACTGCACACCGACGAGCATACTACGCTCCTGTCGCGCTTCCCCGAATCGAAGAGGATTTTTCTCAACGCGCACTATGGCGAGAAGTTTGTTCAGCCGGACCTGGCTGCCACTTTGAAGCGGATACGAGATCGCGGTGCCAGTGACTTCTATGAGGGTGAAACTGCGAGGAAGTTGGCTGCCGAAATGGCGGCTCATGGCGGCTTGATCACGCTGGTGGATCTCAAAGCCTACCAGGCTGAGGAAAGCGAGCCCCTGCACGGTCGTTATCACGGTGACGAAATCATCACCTCGCCTCCGCCCAGCGCGGGCGGCGTCGGATTGCTACAGATGCTCGGAATGCTGGAGGGCTCGGGATACGAAAAGACGGGCGCGGGTTCGGCCGCTTCCATCCATTACGTCGCTGAGGTGATGCGCCGCTTTAACGCCGACCGCAGCGAATATTTTGGCGATCCCGATTTCTACCAGGTGCCCATCAGCAAGCTGCTGGACCCCAAGTACATTGCGACTCGCCGCGCAAGTATCGATCCTCTGCATGCCACGCCCAGCACCCAGATTCGGCCGGGTAGCATCAGCGTTCGGGAAGGTACGGAGACTACGCACTTCAACATCGTGGACAGCGATGGGAACGCTGTCGCGGTCACGTACACCCTGAACAACGGATATGGCAGCGGCGTCACCGTGCCCGGACTTGGGTTTTTGTTGAACGACGAGATGGACGACTTCGCCGCCAAGCCCGGTACTGAGAATCTGTTCCATCTCATTCAGGGCGAATCAAACGCGATCCAGCCCGGCAAGCGGCCGGTGTCGTCGATGACTCCGACTATCGTTGTGCGCAACGGCAAGCTTTTCCTGATGCTGGGTGCACCCGGCGGATCGCGCATCATCAATGGCGTGCTTCAGGTCCTGCTGAATGTCGTCGATTTCCACATGAACGTGCAGGATGCGGTGGACTGGCCGCGCTTTCATCACCAGTGGATGCCGGACGTCCTGTATGTGGAGAAAGGCATTTCTCCCGATACGGTGAGAATCTTGCGCGATATGGGACACCAAGTTTCGCCGCTCGAATCCACGTCGGGGGTGGTGGCGCGCGTGGAGGCGATTCTGAACGAAGGCGGTTGGTTGCAGGGCGCTTCAGATGGAAGAGGCAACGCCAAGGCCGAAGGGTATTAATCAAGAATGGACCACGTTCTCTCGACGCATCTGCTGGTGAATCATCGTTTGAACACCGTCTGGCTGGATAGAGTTTGGCAGGCGGGCGTGCCGGCGGTGGAGATTTTCTGCGCACGGCAGCATCTGGATTATCGCGACAAGGCGCAGATCAATGAGCTGGGCCACTGGTTTCGCGACTCCAAATTGAAACTGCATTCGCTCCACTCGCCGATGTACAGCGACGATATGTGGGGGCGGTCCGGTCCCAATTCGCATATCAACATTACCGAGCCGGTGAAATCGAAGCGCCTGGATATGATCGATGAGATCAAGCGCGCTCTGGATATATCGGAAGTGATTCCGTTCCGCTATCTGATCCAGCATATCGGCGTCTTCGACGAGGAATACGACGAACGGAAAGTGGACGCAGCGTTTACGTCGCTCGAAGAGATCCATCTCTTCGCCCAGGCGCGCGGCGTGGAAGTGCTGCTGGAGAATACGCCCAATGGACTGTCGAGCGCTGAACGCCTGATTCATTTCCTGGGGCAAACGCATCTGAAACTGAACTTCTGCCTGGACGTGGGGCACGCGAACATGAAGGAAGGCGTGGCCGCCGCATTCGCCACACTGAAGGACCGCATCCGGTCAACGCACTTGCATGATAATAACGGCCAGGAAGATAGCCACCTTTGGCCGTTCCAATTGCAAGGCGGGACTATCGACTGGAGCGAGACCATGCAGCTCCTTCGCTCGTTACCGCAGCAGTATCCGCTGTTGCTCGAGTTGCGCGATTACCCCGAGTTTCCGCTCCCGCAATCGCTGGATCTGGTGAAGCAGATATTTGAGAAACTCGAGACGGTTGCATAGCAGAAGAGCCGATGGAATATTCCCGCATACGAATTGAAGACGCCGGGCGTCACGTGGGTGAACCGGTGGAGATCGCAGGCTGGCTCTATAACCTGCGAAAATCCGGCAAGATTGTTTTTCCGCTGCTGCGCGATGGCACGGGAACGATCCAGGCCGTGGCCGTGAAGGCAAATCTGGACGAGCCCACTTTTGAGTCGCTGAAAGGCCTGACGCAGGAATCGTCGCTGATCCTGCGCGGCAAGGTGCGGCCGGAGCAACGCGCGCCGGGCGGTTACGAGATGGACGTGGAAGGCGCCCAGATCGTGCAGCGCATTCCGGAATCCGATCCCTATCCCATCACACCCAAAGAGCACGGCGTCGATTTTCTGATGGATCATCGCCATCTGTGGCTGCGCAGCAAACGGCAGCACGCTGCTATCCGGGTGCGGCACGAAGTGATCAAGGCGGTGCGCGATTACTTTGACACGCACGGATTCACGCTGGTGGATACGCCGATCTTCACGCCAGCGGCTTGCGAGGGCACATCGACGTTGTTTGAAGTGAACTACTTCGAGGACGAGAAAGCATACCTCACGCAATCCGGCCAGCTTTACAATGAAGCGGACGCCATGGCGTTCGGCAAGGTTTACTGCTTCGGGCCCACGTTTCGCGCCGAAAAGTCGAAGACCCGCCGCCATCTGACCGAGTTCTGGATGGTGGAACCGGAGATGGCGTACGCGACACTTGACGATGTAAAGCGCGTCGGCGAGGAGCTGGTAATTTCGGTGGTCGGGCGCGTGCTGGAGAATCGGCGCGCGGAGCTGGCCGATCTGGAGCGCGACACCAGCAAGCTCGAGAGCGTGCTGTCGCCGTTTCCACGCGTGAGCTACGATGACGCCGTGGTTGCGCTGCAGAAGAAGGGCAGCGAAATCCAATGGGGCGGCGATTTCGGAAACACGGACGAGACGCTCATCACCGAAGGTTTAGACCGGCCGCTGATCGTAGACCGGTTTCCCACCGAGATCAAGGCGTTTTATTTCGAGCCCGATCCCGAGCGTCCGGAATTGGCCCTGGGCGTGGATTTTATCGCGCCGGAAGGGTACGGCGAGATCATCGGCGGAGGCCAGCGCATCCACAGTCTCGATTTACTGTTGAAGCGGCTGGAGGAACACAAGCTTCCGCGCGAGGCGTTTGACTGGTACGTGGATCTGCGCAAGTTCGGCAGCGTTCCGCACGCCGGATTCGGGATGGGCATCGAACGTTTTGTGGCGTGGATGTGCGGGTTGGAGCACATTCGCGAGACCATCGCTTTCCCGCGAATGCTGTATCGCACGAGACCATGAAGGCACAGTATCTCATGTGGCGGGCGCACTCGGGCGGGCCGCGTCGGCGGTCGGGCCCACGCCCCGTTGCGAGAAGAGGGGACACACCCCCAGCCAGAGTGCGG
>Ga0302326_10002948_pt1 | contig 40708 bp, 29 predicted proteins | sample Palsa_T0_3_FD_202264 | JGI IMG/M metagenome (GOLD analysis project Ga0302326, IMG submission 202264) | Peat permafrost microbial communities from Stordalen Mire near Abisko, Sweden - Palsa_T0_3 | ecosystem: Environmental > Terrestrial > Soil > Palsa > Peat permafrost | place: Sweden: Abisko... | reverse complement strand
GCCGGCAGCGCCAATCCCACTCCGCCGCCGGCGACCAGCAACGTCAATATCACCTCGCTGTCGATCACCGGCAGCGGCGTGCTGGACATCACCAACAACCACATCATCATCGATTACACACCGGGCAACGATCCGATCAACTCGATCGCCGCGATGATCGCCAGCGGATACGCCGGCGACACCTGGAGCGGGCCGGGGATTATCTCTTCGCTGGCGGCGACGAACCCGAGCTATGGTCTCGGCTACGCCGACTCGGCGGACCCGGGCAACCCCGCCGGCCTGGCGAGCAACACCATCGAAGTCATGTACACGCTGCTGGGCGATGCGAATCTCGACGGCAAGGTGAACGGTTCCGACTTCACGTTGATGGCGGCGAATTTCAACGATTCGGTCACCAACGGCTGGGACGAAGGCGATTTCAATTACAGCGGCACCGTCAACGGCGATGACTTCGTGCTTTTGGCCGACAACTTCAACCAGTTCGCCAGCCAGTCTTCGATCTCATCGGCGGATTTGCAGGCTTTGGATTCCTTCGCCGCGGCGAATGGCATCAGCCTGACGAGCGTGCCCGAGCCGGCAACGATGGGATTGCTGACGCTGGGCATTGCCGGGGTTCTTGCGCGGCGACGAAGGGTATGAACCGCCCGGGCCTGCGCATCGCCGCGCGAAACATCTCTTTCATTGCGATTTTTCTGGCGATGTCGGTTCATGCACTGGCGGATGACGTCGTCTGTTCCGATCTGAAAATACCTCCCCTTCCGCAGGCTCGAGCTGGCAGTTTCGCCGGCGTCAGCGGCGATGCGCTGATCGTCGCCGGCGGTGTTGATAGTGATGAGATTGATATCCTCCCCGCAGGCGGAGCAACCTGGAAAGAAGCCACCCTCCACGAAAAAATCGCCTGGGGCGCTTCGGTCACGGCAAAAGATTCGCTCATCTGCATCGGCGGCATCGGACCGGATGGCGCGGTTGCTACGGTCATCCGCCTCCAATCGCACAACGGCGAATTGAGCGAATCCGCTCTCCCGAATCTTCCCACCCCCCGCGCGTGGGCCGGGGCGGGTCTGCTGGGGACCATCATTTATGTTGTCGGCGGATCGCCAAACTCCGATGGATCGTCCCCCGCGCGCGAGATGTTCTCGCTCGATCTTTCCGCATCGCAGCCGCAGTGGAAAGTGGAGCCCTCGATCCCGGGGCCCGGAATCGCTCAGCCTTCGGTCATCGGACATTATTACGGCCTGGAAATTTTCGGCGGACGCGCGGCGAAGGTCAGGAGCGCCGGGCTGGAGACGGTTTCCGATTGCTGGGTCTACCGCCCCAGGCCGCTGGATTTCACCGAGAAAAAAGGGTGGATTCGCCTCGCCCCCCTGCCGCTTCCGCTGGCTGCCGGCGCGATGATCGCCTCGGGTCAGGCGCACACGATTCTGCTCGCCGCCGATATGCAAACCCAAGTGAATGATCTTTCCTCCGCGTGGAAAACCGCCGCGCCCTATGCTCCCATTCTCGCATATCATGCTGTGACTGACACATGGGCAGCGATGGGTACTGCCCCCACCGCTGTCGCGGGCCAGACCGCCGTCCGCTGGGACGATCGCAATGTGCTGGTCGGCGGATCCGTCCAGCAGGTTTCCATTCAACCGCTGGTGCGCGGCCTGCATGCGGTGGATTACATCGTGATCGTGGGATATCTCCTGCTGGTCACGTGCATCGGCCTGACCTTTTCGCGCAAGCAGAAGAACACCGTGGAATTTTCACTAGGCGGTCGGCATGCGCCCTGGTGGGTTGCGGCGCTCAGCCTCTACGCAACCGCGACCAGCTCCATCAGCCTGATGGCCGTCCCCGCGCTGACGTATGCGACCAATCTCGTGTGGCTGTTTCAGCCGCTCATCAGCATCATCGTCCTGGTCCCGCAGGCGTTTCTGGTCATTCCGCTCATCCGGCGGCTGAATCTCACCTCGACCTACGAATATCTTGAAAGGCGATTCAATCCCGCGCTTCGCCTGCTGGCGTCGTTCCAGTGCATCGTTTTTTACACCATTGGCCGGGCCAGCGTTGTGATCCTGATTCCATCCATCGCCATCTCCGCCGTCACCGGCATGAATGTGTATGTCGCGATCCTCGGCGTCGGATTGCTTACGACTGTTTACACATCGCTCGGCGGCATCGACGCGGTGATGTGGACGGATGTCCTCCAGGCGGCGGTCATGCTGCTTGGCCCGCTGATCACCATCGGTGTGGTGCTTTACTCCTTCAAGGGAAATCTCGCGGCGATCGGCGATATCGGCTCCCGTTACGGGAAATTCGATCTCACAATCTGGAGTTGGACGGCAACCCAGCCGGCCGCGTGGATCATGATCCTCACCGTTGCCCTCACGGTGATAGGGTTTGCCGGCGACCAGGCGATGGTGCAGCGGGTCCTTTCCACACCCGATGTCAAATCCGCGCGCAAGGCGACGCTGGGAAACTGGCTGGTATGCACGGTCGGCGCGGTGATCGTGCAGATCATGGGCATACTGCTGTTCGTTTATTTCCATGCGCATCCGGCAAAGCTTGATCCCACCATGCAGAACGACCGCGTGGTGCCGCTGTTTGCCGTGCAGGTGTTGCCCGTGGGCGTCGCGGGAATGATCATCGCGGGAATATTTGCCGCTTCAATGTCATGCCTGTCGGGAACGATCAACAGCGCGGCCACGCTGATCGTGCAGGATTTTTATCTGCGGTGGCGGCCACAGTCTTCGGACCGCACGCGGCTGCGATTGCTCAAAATCCTCAGCTATCTCGTGGGCATGATCGCCACCAGTGTCGCCGCCTGGCTGGCGAAGATGCCGATGCGGTCGTTGATGGAAACGTGGACCACGATCGCCTCATTGTGCGGGGCGGGATTTGTCGGAGTGTACACGCTGGGGATGTTCTCGCGGCGGGCGACCGGCATGGGGGCGCTGATCGGCGCGATCGCCAGCGTCATCGTGACGTTTCCCATCGCGGGGTTTACCCCTCTGCACTGGACGCTCTACACGCCGCTGGCGGTCGTAACCTGCATCGTCGTGGGATACACCGCCAGCCTGCTGATGCCCGCGCCCCGGCGGAATCTCAGCGGGTTGACCGCGTTCACGCTGGAAGCGCCGGCGGTTGGATTCGCGCATACTTTAGCGCCTGTCGGGTGATTGAGGGAGATTTCCATCTTATGCAGCGCGTTTTCATCGGTATCGCATTGATATTTCTGCTCGGCGCGGAATCGGCGCCCGCGGAAGTACGGCAATTCCCGGCCTCCGGCTCGCTGCAATTCGTTTTGCACGATGATATCAATTTACCATTTTATTCCTGGCCGCGAACGCTGCTGAGTTATCCGGTCGATTTTTCCGCCGCGCATGTCCAGGCCAATCAGCTTTCACTGGTGGATTCCAAGGGCCGACTCGTGCCGATGCAACTTGACGGTGTTCGGCAATCACCATCGGGCGAGCTGCAATCAGCAACGGTTTGCTTTTTCTCTGATTTAAAACCCGGTGCAATGGTTTCGTTTACACTTTCGGCGAGCGGGCAATCGGCGGTAGTCTCGCCGATGGTGCACGAAACCTCGGGCGACGGCGTGCTGGAAATCAGCGGCGGTTCCCTCAGCGTGCGCATTCCGAAAAGCCGCCGAATTACCGCCGGCGAACCGTCGCCCGCCCCGATCATCGCACTCAATCGCGGCGGTGGATGGATCGGCGACAATCAACTGATCAGCCCGACCAGGCATGTACTCAGGCTCGCCACCTCCACCCTTGCATCAGGCCCCATGTTTCGCGCCTATCAGATTCGCTACGACTTCGCCGGCGGCGCGACGTACACGGCGATCGTGAAAATCGTCGCCGGTTATTCCTTCGTCGATTTCTCCGAAGAGATGCACGGCCTCGATCCGCAGGACGGCGCACGGATCGAAATGAACTGGACCGGCTTTCATCCCACGCACCGCTTTCCAGCAGGGTTTTTCGACGTGACCAGCGGGGCACGATGGCTTGGCATCGACGAACCGGTCATCACGCCCGATTTAGAGGAAGATCCGAAATGGATCCCTGCCAACGAAATTGAAGATCCCGCAACCAACATGGCGTTTGAACTGGCCGGTTATTCCGGCAACGGCGTTCGCGATGCCACGCCGGTTGCCAGCTTCTGGGAGAATCGCGCCGGCGGGTCGGAGCTGAGCGTCTTCGCGCTCGACACCCTGAAATGGCAGGACCATCAGTACGGCATCTGGCAGCCGAGCACGCGGCTTCAGGTGCATTTCCGTCATGAGCCATCAGGAAAGCTCGTCTGGACATGGCCGCTGGTGGAGGGCTCGCGCTCCACGGGAATCGCCCTGGACGATGCCGCCGCCGCACAGGCCGATACCGACAGATTCGTAAAGCTCTACACCTCGGCGGCGGCGAAAATTGGCGGCAGCTCACAGGTACAGGACACGCGCGACCTGAAGCTGCGCAGCGCCCAGCTTCTGCGGTCGTGGTATGGCACGCTTTCGCTGGATCATGTGAAGGATATGGTGCTGAACTATCCCGACACTGCGCGGCAACCCCCGCCGATGATCGATTCCGGCGAGATCAAAACCACCAAAGAATTCAACTATCGCATGCGAACTTCGGCACTGACGCTCTATCCGCTGGGCGACAACCTGGTAGCGATGGATATCCGCCATCGCGAGCTTTACGATGCGCTGATCCCCGCCTTCAATCGCCTGAATGACAAATTATCTTCCGCGGACAAAAAGCGCGCAGTCGCGATGATGCTGCTGTCGGCCTATCTGAACTCCACCGACGACCTGTGCCCGGTTCGCATTTGCCTGGGTGGATGCCCCAACATGTCGGCCGATGGTTTTTCCGTGCCATCCGAGGTGACGCTGCTGTTTCCCGATCACCCGATGGCCGCGCGGTGGCACGAGCAATTCGAGAAAACCCTTCGGCTGATGGGATGCTACTACACGCGCCCGGCCGTCCCGTCGTGGGATTCCCAGGGCGGGCGGTGGACCGAAAGCCTCAGCGTCTACAACTGGGCATTTTTCCGCCCTACTGAAATCGCGCAGTTCTGCGCGCAAAGCGGCGATCACCAGGTTCGTTTCGCCAACCCGTGGATGGCGATGCGCGGACGCTGGATGATCGATGAATTGACCGCGCCCATTTACAACCCATTGCCCTACTGGCGCCAGCCGAAGGATCCGCAATCGGCCTTCTTTCCCAAACCACCGCCGCTCTCAACCGATTGGAAGCCCGGGATGCCGCTGTCGTCGGATTTTGGCTTTGATCGCCAGTATCCCGCTCACGGCGCGCACGGCAGTGGAACCTCCGTGCTGGTGCCCTGGGAAACCGGATATCTCGGCCATTTGCTGTTGCACTACGATCCGCTGACGGCCGAGCATCTGATCTGGGCAGCCCGGCAGGTGCAATCGACCGATCCCGGCGAGATGACCTCGCAGGGACTGTGGGCGCGGCAAATCATCGGCTCGCTTCCCGCCAATTCCGGCACGCCGCCGCATTTTCAAAGCTGCAAATACACCGGCCACGGCGTCATCCTGCGCGCGGGCGTCGGTACGCCCGAGGAGTTGTCCATCCATCTCGATCAGATCGACGCGGGGCCGAACTATCGCTGGGGAGACAACGGCCTGGGCGCCAACGGCGTCATCTATTTCTTCGCGCAAGGAAAAGTCTGGAGCGGCCATGAACGCGAAAACACCGGCGACCATTACGATGAAGACACGGTCGGCACGACCAATTTCGGATTCATGAAAGCCGGCAAGTATCGCGACATCGGCCCGGGTCTGCTCGATCAGCCGCTGTACGATCTTTCCGTGGCCCAATTTGCACAGCTTAAATCGCAACGCGGTCCCGGCGCGTATTCCTGGCCGCAGTATGATTCGCGCAGTATTCTGCTGGTGGGGACGGATTATTTTCTGGTGCTGGACCGCACGGCGGCCGATCCAATTCCCGCCTCGGGCAGATTCAGTTGGTTTCAGGCCCTCGATCTTCCGTTTCCCAAATTGATTTTCCTCAAGCCGCTGGTGGCGCGATGGGACCATTGGAGTGAAGTGCGAACCGAAACCTCGCACGGAATTTTGCGCGACACCACCGGCTCGAGCCTTGTGCTCGTCACGCACAAAGGCGATGCCGTCGAAATGGAAAACATGAATTTTACGCCCGTATCGTTCATTCAATCGGCGGACATGCGCACCTATTCCTGGCGCAAGGGCGTCAAGCCCATCGCCGGTGTCTGGGCGGTCAAAGCGCCGGCTTCGCACGACCTGGTGTTTATCGACGACCAGCCGATTTCCTGCTCGCTGCCCACGGGCGAAAGTTTTACCGGATCGGCCGGCGTCATCCGCCACCGCGATGACGGCTCGACACAGCTCGCGATCTTCCACGGATCGGCCATCGGCACAAGCGATTTGAGCATCGAGGTTCCCGAGTCCGATGAAACCGGCGTCAGCGCGGTTTACACCAAGTCAGGCGAAATTTCCGGTGAATACGATTCCCCGCACGGCGCATCGGCGATGACGCTGAATTTCGCCGATCCATCCCAGGCGGGTGGATCGGTCGCATATCTCGATGGCGAAAAACTGAACGCGAAAATCTCCGGCTCAACGCTGATGATTCCGCTGATCCCCGGCCATCATCACTGGCAATTCACCGCGCATCTGCCCCGGCCGATGCCTGCCAATATCGTGCGCACGGCTGATTTCCCGGGCGTGGCCACGGTCTATTTCAATCCTTCCGCGGGCGCGGATTCGTATCAACTGCAATTGAGCGCTGATGGGTGCAAAACCTGGCAACCATCGGTCAAGTCATCCGGCTCGCCGATTCGGATTGAAGGCTTGCAAGCCAACACCAAGGTTCACATTCGCCTCATCGCCGCCAACGCGGAGCAGGTCGCCGATCCGGGCGATGCGTATCCGTTGTATGTGACGAGTGATCCCCCCGCTCCGCCGGATGGGCTTTATCTGCACCTGTCCACCAACCGCGTGGACGCCTCGTGGGGCGAGGTGCTGGGCACGGGGGAATATCATCTTTATCGCCGGACGCGCGGGCAAAGCGATGCGCAATGGAAATTGATATACGCGGGGACGGGACAATCCTATTCGGATCAAAATGCTGCCGGCGTCGTCCCGCCTGCTAATTTACCCGGCGAATCTTCAGACGCATCGGTTATTTACGAATACGCCATCGCCACCGCCAACGGCAACGGGCAGGGTTCACTGAGCGCCGCGGTGGACACCGATCCCAATTCCTGGCACGTCTGGTGGCCGCCGAATCAGCCGGAGCAATTCAAACGCCAATCCGCATACTGGCTGCCGCCGTATGTCTCGGCGGACCAGTCCCCGCCCGCGCGATATCCGCAGTAACCCTGCTTTTACTCCCCAACTTGAAGTTTCACGCACAAAGTCAAAGAAGGGTCGTCAAATGGTGCGCGACCGGATCAGACGCGGCGCCGCCGGCCCAGCAGTGCTATGCCACCGACAGCCATTAGCCCAGCGGTTACTGGTTCGGGAACAGGAGCAGAGGTAGAGAGAGTGAATGACCCGCTGGAGGCTTCACCATCACCGCTGTCGGTCAGCCCATCAAGTGTGAAAGACGCGGGTGAGGAAAGTTCCACATTGCTGCTATCAACCAGCGTACCTTCGCCGTATAGCGCTAAGCCAGCGCCTGTGTACTGTTCTGCAAGCGAAGACAAGTTAAAGTCGTATTGGCGTCCGCTGGAGCCTCCGAAGACAAACAGATCGGGCACGGAATCAGAGACAAAGCCCGACTCCGTTGAATTCGCGGCGAAAGTTCCGGTGAGCGGGCTGGTGGCGACGGTTCCCTGGGGCGAGAATGTGAAATCGAGTACTGACACCGAGCTGAAGTCGCCTGTTCCACTTCCGGTATAAATGCCAGTCGCCAGCGTCACCGAAGTCGAATCAGCTAAGCTGGCGCCCGTGTAAGTACTCGTACCTGCCAGGCCGACCACGATTTCACCGTTGACGTACGCCGCATGCGCCTGACTGGCCGACAGGAGCAGTAGCGAAAACAATCCCACAACAATTACACGGCGACATAATCGATCTGTCATCTTTTCTCCAAATCCGTAAATGAAGCCCCATTATTCGACAATGACCACATAGAGTCATTTTCTCTAATGCCGTGTATAGGACATTACTTAGAACGAAGCAAGGGTGTTTCGCTGAATCCCGAATTAAAGTATTGTTTTGAAGCGCCCACTCGCAGCAAGAGTGTATTAATTCGCCCTGCCCACCTCCACCGGCGGCAGGAGGTCGCCCAGATCCCAGCCGTTTACCCGCGCCGGTCCGGTGATCTGCACGTCCGCGCCGTTGACTTTGCGAATCTCGGGCTTCTCCGTTTCGGTGTTGAACCCCACTTCCATGGAACCGTACGTTGCGTGCCAGATTTCGCTGTCGGTCACCAGGTCCACCTTGGCCAGCGATTGCGACTTCGTCAGAAAATCCGCGAACGCCTGATCATTTTCGCACGGCTCGACGTCGATGATGACGGCGCCGGGAACGCGCTTGTCGCGCAGCCCGGTGCTTGGACCGCGGTAGGCGTAGGCCACCAGGCGAAACGCGTCCCCCTTGGCGATGTCATGCTTGAGGAAATACGCCGGCTGATAATGATCGAAGCCCCCGACGCCGAACAATCGGACGGCCATCATTGCTTTCCCTTCGCGAATCACCACCACGGAATTCTCCGTGCAGGGGTGGTTGCTGATGTCCGAATCATCCACCTTCTGTCCATCCAGCCAGAGGCCATCTGTGTGGGCCGGTAAAATAACATTGAGGCCGATACTGGAATATTCCGCTTTGCCCATACCGGGTGCGAGATTATAAACCGCCAGCACCGAGCCCTTGTCCTGCGCGACGGCTTCATCGAGGTGCAAATGTCCGGGCTTGGAATGGTTGTCCTTTCCCGTCACCTTCACTGATCCATCGGGCGCATCAAACGGATCGAGAAACACGGAAACGATCGCCAGCTTCCGACCGCTGCCGAATCGGACGCCGATCTCGCGGTCCTGTGCGCCGTACGGATTTCCCGCCGTTCCCACGGAAAACGCTGCCGTCGAATAGAGCGTGCGATCCATCGCCGTGTCGGGGCCGTATCCGCTGACCATCGACTTGTCGGTCTGCATGGCCAGGTCCAGCATCTGCTGCGTCGGTCGATAAAGCGTTTCCACCGCGTCGCAGAAGGGCGCGCTGGTGTCGTTGAGAAGCGTGGGCACGGGCGACTCATCGCGCAACCCGGCATAAAAGAAGCAGCGATCCAGCCCACCGCTGCCGTATAAAAAGTCGTAATCCCGGCTGGATGCCCCGGCCAACTGCTGCGTGGGCGCGTAATAACTTGCGCACGCATCCGCCCACAGATAATCCAGCACCGAATGCAGCAGCGCCCGCGCTTGCGCATTGGAGGTGCAATCGTACGCGATGGTGGCGCTGTTGATCTGCGTTTCGCCGTAGGTCGGGCTGTTGTACTCGCCGATGCCGTTTTTGCGGGTGTATTCGATCCATTTGTCGAGATTGCCCAGGCCCAGCTTCACCGCGTCATCGTCCCCCACCGCCTCGCCAAGCAGCAGCAGGTTGGAAATCTTCATCAGATATATATTCGTATAAGCCACGGCCACGTTGTGCCGGCGAATGGCCGCCAGCGCGGCGTGCAGATGCGGCGTAATTTCCCGCACAAACCGCGTTGTAAGTTGCGCGCGATACTTCGTCATGATCGCCCCGGTGGGCAGGCAGGTGAACTCAATCGCGTTGGCATCCTCCACCTGGGCGCGAACGCCCACGGCCCACGGCACCGTGCCGTAGCGGGGAGAACTTGGATCCATATCCTGCTCGGCGAACGCGCGCGACGTGAGCGTTTGAACCTCATCGATATCGCCGCCAAGCACCAGCAGATCGTGCGCGATATGGGTCAGTTCGCGCGTGGAATGGCCATGCAGCTTGTCTCCCTGGAGAAGCGGCGCGTATTTGTCGCAAAGGTTCTGAACTTCGGCCCGCATCACCGCAATTCGAGCGGCTCGGCCGGGATCATCGCCACTGACATCCGCGGCCAAAACCGGCCCTGCAAACACCAACAAAATTGCCGATAGAAACCAACGTTTCATGTTCCTGCGCCTTTCTTTTTTCCAGAGCGTTAGGAACCGAAAATTCTACCGTTCTTGCTGCAATCGGGCCACTAAAACAGCGGGAAAAACCCTCATTTTCCCGTGGTTTATGCGCATATCCCTCTCACAATTTGTCAGTGCACCAGTTTTGCCACATCCGGCGGTAGGCGGCTTCGATATCGCGGGCAAATCGCGGGGCATCCATCAGCGGCGATGCCGACATCCGGGCGCGTAATGTCCGGCGCAGGTCATTCAGCCGGACCGTGTCTTCCGCCAACTCCGCTGCGATTTGAACGTACTGCTCCGGCGACTCAGCGATCAGCTCTTTCAGGCCGACATTGGACAAAATGCTCACGCCGCTTCGCCCCACCCCCGTGCGGCCCCGGAGCGTGACGACCGGCACCCCCATCCAAAGCGCATCGCAGGTGGTCGTGCCGCCGGTGTAGGGAAACGGATCCAGCGCGATGTCGACTTGCGCGTGCAATTTGAAATATTCGGAGAGCGATGTTCTGCCCACGAATCTCAATCGAGCCGGATCGACTCCCGCGCGTTTCAGCGAATCCCGGATCCGATCGCGGTGCCGCCCCTCATGCGCAAGAAGCAGCAGCCGTGATTTCGCCACTTTTCGCAGCAACTCGATCCAGAGACTCAGCGAATCGCTTGAGACCTTCGAGAAATTATTAAAACAACCGAATGTCACCGCGCCCGCGCTGATCGACGGCGGCGGAGCGATTTCCCCGGCTAAATCGTTCCGCGGATAGCACCAGTAAGTGTCCGGCAGATGGATCGACCGCTCGCTGTACATCGCATCACCCGCGCCCGGTGGATCGAGATACGGATCGGTCAGTCGATAATCCATCGCATCGAGCCCCGTCGTCGAGCAATATGCCAGATACGTCACCTGCACCGGCGCGGGTTTGCGGGCAAACACGAGCATCCGATTGCCCGCCGCGTGCATCGCAAGATCGACCAGAACATCAACCCGGTCGTCGCAAATCAATTGCGCCAATTGTGCGTGGGTCAGCCGGCCCGTGTCCCGCCAGTGCGGTATGTGCCGGCGCAAAAGGCCGGTCATCTCATCCGCTCGCCGGGTATCCGAGTAACCGAAGATTGAAAATTGATCCGTACTATGCGCCGCCAGCAGCGGGAGAAGAAATCGCCCCACCGGATGCTCGCAGAAATCCGGCGAGACGTATCCAATTCGCAGCGGGTGATCCGCATCGCGATCATTTCCGTGCGGCTGCCACATCTTTTTCAGCGACTCGGCATGGCGTTCATTGAAACTTCGGCCGGCCTTCAGCAGCGTCTGCGCATCCGAAGCTGGATGAAAATGCAGCGTGTAGATCAGATTGCTGTGGGCTTCGGCAAACCCGGGTCTCAGCCGCATCGCCTGCTCGAACGCCGCGATCGCTTCATCCAGTTGCCCCATCGCTTTCAGCGCACTGCCCAGATTGTTGTGCGCTTCCGCGTAATTCGGATGGAGCTTAATCGCCCGCGAATATGCGTCGACCGCTTCCTCAAGCTGCCCCGCGTCTTTCAGAACCGTGCCAAGATTGTTGTGCGCCTCCGCCAACTCAGGCTGCAGCGCAATCGCATCGCGAAACGATTCGATCGCCCCGTTCCAATCGCCCGCCTCCTTCAGCGCGTTGCCCAGATTGTAATGAATGCTGGCCACGTTCGGAGCGATCTCAATCGCCCGGCGAAACGCCGCAATCCCATCGCCCAGCCGCCCGGCCTCCACCAGCGCGTTGCCGAGATTGTTGTACGCGGCGAATAAATCCGGTTTCAGGGACACCGCCCGTTGGCACGATTCGATCGCCCCCGCAAATTCACCGCGATTGCGCAGGACATTGCCAAGATTGCTGTGCGCCTCCGCAAAATCGGGCTGCTGGGCGATGATCTGGCGATACACCGCCTCCGCCTCCGCCAGCCGCCCGGCCTGGTGATGCGACATCGCTGACTCGAATTGTTGCTGAAGCGCCATGGGGTTTGGGTGGCCTGCATAATAATCCATTTGATGTCCGATTCCTGCTTGAGAAAGGCCGCCATTCCTTTCTTGTAAACCCGGCGCTCGCGCGTTAAAAGTCTGCAATCGTATTTATCAGGGATGACTCGATGCCGGGAAATGGAAAGTCCCAGAATTCTTCGCCGCAATCTTCGCTGAGCCGTTCTCCCATCAAGGAAATTCATATCCTCTGGATAACGGCCGGGTTAGGCTGCGACGGCGATACCGTTTCCATCACCGCGGCAACCCAGCCCAGCATTGAGGAAGTTCTCGGCGGAGCCATTCCGGGACTGCCCAAGGTCCATCTGCACAATCCCGTTCTTGCCTATGAGAACGGCGATGAATTTCTCGAGCGCTGGCATCGGGCGGCCGAAGGAAATCTCGAGCCGTTCATCCTCGTCGTCGAGGGATCGATTCCCGATGAAACCAACAAAGCCGAGGGATACTGGGCCGCACTCGGCACCGACAAACAGACCGGCCAACCTATCCTGACCACCACCTGGATCGATCGCCTTGCCCCACGCGCCTGGGCCGTTGTATGTGCCGGAACGTGCAGTTGTTACGGTGGAATCCACGCGATGGCCGGTAATCCAACCGGTTGCATGGGCCTCAGCGATTACCTTGGCTGGGAATGGAAATCCAAAGCCGGATTGCCCATCGTCAACGTCCCCGGCTGTCCGGTGCAGCCCGACAATTTCATGGAAACTCTCCTGTATCTGCTGTTCCACGCCGCCGGGCGCGCGCCGACTATCCCGCTCGATCAGCAGCATCGCCCCACCTGGCTCTTTGCAAACACCGTGCACGAAGGGTGCGACCGCGCCGGTTTTTACGAACAGGGCGATTTCGCCACCGAATACGGCAAGCCGCAGTGCATCGTCAAGCTCGGTTGCTGGGGGCCGGTCGTCACCTGCAATGTCGGCAAGCGCGGGTGGATGAACGGCATCGGAGGTTGCGCCAATGTGGGTGGCATCTGCATCGGCTGCACGATGCCGGGATTTCCAGACAAATTCATGCCGTTCATGGATGAACCACCCGGCGCCAAGCTGTCCACCTCGGCCGTCACCGTCTATGGCCGGTCCATTCGCGCGCTTCGCAGCTTCACCCGCGCATCGATGGATACCGAGCCGCAGTGGCGCCAGCCCAAATCCCGGCGGCCACCTTCCAAATCATGAAAAGCTCAGCGCAGACGCTTGTGCTCGACGACACCGGCAACGGCCATGCCGCTTCCCTGCAGAAGGCCGAGGAGATTCTGCGCACCATGGCCCAGACGCTGGGCCCCGCCGCAAACGCCCCGCGCCGACCGGCGCCGATTTCGCCGCCCGCCCATGCCCATTCGTCTACCGATCTGGCCTTTTCAAACCTTGCGGCCGCGCAGTTGCGCTACCGCGCACTTGTGGACAACATCCCCGCCGTCACCTTCATCGCCTCGCTTGATCGCGACCGCAACGAGCTGTACGTCAGCCCCCAGATTCAATCGCTTCTGGGCTTCTCGCAGGAAGAATGGATCTCCGACCCGTTCCTCTGGTATTTCCGCGTCCATCCCGACGACCGCGAGCAGTGGGGACAGGGATTCTCCGCCACCTGCTCCAACGGTGTTTCCTTCAAATCCGATTATCGCATGCTCGCCAAGGACGACCGCATCGTCTGGATTCACGCCGAATGCCAGATCATCCGCGACGAGCAGGGATATCCGCGATTCCTTCAGGGCATCGCTTTTGACGTCACGGAAATGAAAAGGGCCGAGGAAACGCTGCGGCGATCCAACGATCTGCTCGACGCCCGCGTCCGGGAACGCACCACCGAGCTGAACGAAACCAATAAAATCCTCCGCAACGAAATCCACGAGCGGGAGCGTGCCAATCGGCAGATGGCCCACCAATACCGCGAACTCAAGCGCACCGGCGAAGCGCTGCGCGAAAGCGAGGGCCGCCTGCGCGCGATCCTCGAGACCGCCATCGAAGGGATTATCACCATCGACGAAAGCGGCGTCATTCGCTCCTTCAACGCCGCCGCCACGCGCATCTTCGGATATTCCCTCGAAGAAGTGCTGAACAAAAATATCAACATGCTCATGCCCTCGCCGTACAAGGACGAGCACGACGCCTATCTGAAAAAATATCTCCAGACCGGCATCAAGCGCATCATCGGCACCGATCGCGAGGTGGCCGGCCTCCGCAAGGACGGCCAAAGCCTGCCGGTGAGCCTCTCCATCAGCGAAACGAGCCTCGGCGACCGTAAGATTTTCACCGGCATCATCCGCGACATCAGCGAGCGCAAACGATTCGAGGAAGAGCTTCGCAAATCCAGGGACCGCGCCGAGCACGCCGCCTATCACGACAAGCTCACCGGCCTGCCCAACCGCGCCCTGCTGCAGGACCGCCTGACCATGGCCATCGAGCGCCGCAAGCGAAACGCCGGGTACAACTTCGCCCTGCTGTTCCTGGATTTCGACCGGTTCAAGCTGATCAACGACAGTCTTGGCCACGAGGCCGGCGACGATCTGCTCGTGGGGATATCGCATCGCCTCATCAGCGCCGTGCGCACGACCGATTCAATCGGCCGCGCCGCCCCCACCACCGCCGCGCGAATGGGTGGCGATGAGTTCGTCATCCTCACCGACGACCTGCGCCACTCCCGCGACGCCGCCGCCATCGCCACCCGCCTCCTCGATGCGCTGGCCAAATCGTATGACCTCCGCGGTCATTCCGTCACCATCACCGCCAGCATCGGCATCACCACCAGCGATGTCGGATACGAGCGCGCCGATGACATGCTCCGCGACGCCGACACCGCCATGTATCACGCCAAGGCCGGCGGCAAGGCGCGCTACGTCATCTTCGACCGCGTCATGCACGAGGAAATCTTCGCGCGCATGCAGCTCGAAAGCGATCTCCGCGCCGCCGTCGAGCGGCAGGAACTGGTGCTCCATTACCAGCCGATCGTTTCCCTCACTACCCGATCACTCCGCGGATTCGAATCGCTCGTCCGCTGGAAACATCCCCAGCGCGGATTGATCTCCCCCGCGGAATTTATCCCCTGCTGCGAAGACACGGGACTCATCATCCCCGTCGGAGAATGGGTGCTGGCCGAAGCGTGCCGCCAACTGCTCGACTGGCAGCAGCGCCATCCGCAGGCCAGCGACATCTCCATGAGCGTCAATCTCTCCGCCAAGCAGTTGATGGCCCCGGGCATCGTCGAAACGGTGGGAAAAATCGTCGGCGATTCCGGCGTCGACCCCAACCAAATCATCCTCGAGATCACCGAGACCGCGATGATCCAGAAAGCCGAAATCGCCATCCCCGCCCTTCAGCAGCTTCGGAAAATCGGCGTGCGATTGCACATGGACGATTTCGGCACCGGATATTCCTCGCTCAGTTGCCTGCACCGTTTTCCGCTGAATGGCCTGAAGATCGATCGCAGCTTCATCAAGAGCATGTCCGAGCGCCGCGATTACGCCGCCATCGTCGCCGCCATCGTCGCATTGGCTCGAAACCTGGGGATCACTCTCGTCGCCGAAGGTTTGGAAACCAGCGACCAGGTCGTGATGCTGCAGGCCATGGACTGCGACGCCGGCCAGGGCTTCTTCTTCAGCCGCCCCCTAATCCCCGAAGACGCCGAGAAATTCATCCTCGATTTCGCGGCAGCAAATCTAGGCTCTGTCTGAAAACCCTATGGCCTCACCCATTCTGAAGCGTCAGTCGTTCGCCCAACCGCAAAATGTGATACGCCTGCCCGATCCGCTCGCACTCCGGGATAAACTTCTCCCGCGGATCGGCCGTGTTGAATTCGAACATATCGTAATGGCACGGCACCACCCGCTTCGCCCCGATCGCTTTCCCCAGCTTCGCCGCCTCCGCGCCGTTCATGTTATGCAGCTTGCCGTTGATGGGAAGAATCGCCACGTCGATTCCCATCGGCCGCAATTGTTCCACCATCCCATCATAAACCACCGTATCCCCGCTGTGGTAAATACAGATCGACCCGAATCGAAATACATAACCGAGATAATGAGACCACCCGCGCCCGTTGCGCTCCAGCCGATCATGCGCCGCCGCCACCGCCCGAATCGAAAAATCTCCCCATCCGTAGGTTTCGTTATCGTTCAGCAGCACGTTAACATCGCCGCCCCAGCGCTGCTCGGCGATTTCGCGGATCGCGCGCGGCGCCACCAGCATTGGAAGCCACGGCTCATCCGCCTTCAAATCCGCCTCGCGAATCGCACGCAGCGTCCGCTCGTCCAGATGATCCGTGTGCTGATGGGTCGCCGTGATAACGCTGATCTTTCCCAGCCGCGCCGGATCAACCACCCGCCGACTCAGGCGCACGTGCGGCCTGTCGCTGCCGGCATATTTCTCCGTCAGCGAATCCGAAAGATATGGATCGATCAGCAATCGCCCGCTGTTCCACTTGACCAGATAACCGCTCTGCCCAAGCCACCACACGTGCAGCGTCCGGGCATCCGGCCGCGCCGATTCCACATCCCCCACGAAAGCGTCATCGCTCAAAACCGGTTCGATCACTTCGCTCCCATCGATGTCCGCTCAGCGCCCGGCGATCATCTCATCCCTCACCCCAAGCCCGCGCAACACCCCAATCGCCATGATCGCGTCGCCCGCCGGCTCCATGTGGACACCATCGTTGGTCAGCCAGTTCTCCCGTCCGTTGTTCCGCCTGTCCAGTGCATCGAGAAACATCTGGTGCAGATCGATCAGCGCGCACTGTCGCGCCCGCGCGATTTGTTTCTCTGCCACGACGTAAATCTCCAGTCGCCCGTTCTCCGGACTGCGCGGGTTTTCCTGGATGACCGTCGGCGTCAGCAACAGAACCCTGATCCCCGCCGACTGCGCCATCGCCACCATTGCGTCCACGTTTTTCCAGTAGTTCATCAACACTTGTGGATCATGTGCTTCCCCACTGCGATGCCAGACATCGTTGACCCCGACGCTGATGGTAACCACTGCCGGCTTTTCGCGGATGACATCCTTCTCAAACCGCGCAACCATGTCCTCGGCCTTCTGCCCGCTAATCCCCACATTCACGATCGGCAGCGCCTGCCGCTGCGGAAACCTCGCCGCTAACACGGTATCCACATTTTTCAGATATCCCCCCGCTTCGGTGATCGAATCGCCAATCGCCACAATCATCCCGCCCGCTGCAAGCGAAAATTCAGCGGGACATTGCAGGCAATATTTCTCCGCCGGACCCACAAACGCGAGCATTGACTTGCACAATTCGATCTGCAGGTTTTTCATAAATGATTTTCAAAATGGGAACCAGGAAATGCGTTCTTTCACACCCCGATCGGATGCCAGGTCGTTTTCACTTCCTGCGTATCCAGAATCAGGTATGGGTTCTGCGCATCCTCCGCCATCCAGTCGCCGCGGTCGTAACACACCGCGCGCTTCACGTTGACGGCCGATTTCTCCCGCACCGCCGTTCGCTCGGGCGCCTCGCTGCCGCAGTAAATCACCGTGTTTACATCCATATGGCTGGCGAAATGCTCGATCAATTCCCCGCGATCTCCGGTCAGGATATTCACCACCCCGCCCGGCAGATCGCTGGTGGCCAGCACCTCCGCCAGGGTCACGGCGCACAGCGCCAGATCGCGCGATGCCAGCGCGATGACCGAATTTCCCCCGACGATTGCCGGGATGATCGTCGAAACCAATCCCATCAGCGCGCTGTCCGCCGGCGAAATCACCGCAACCACGCCGCTGGGTTCCAGCACACTGAAATTAAAGTGCGAGCTGGCCACCGGATTCACGCTGCTGAACACCTGCTGATATTTATCCGCCCACCCCGCGTAATAGACCACCCGATCGATCGCGGCCTCCACCTCGGCCCGGGCGCTCGCTTCAGCTATTCCCATCTGAACCATCTCGGCGATGAATTGCCCGCTGCGCCCCTCCAGCATCTCGGCAATGCGATAAATGATCTGCGCCCGGTTATACGCCGACCTCCCGCCCCATCCGCCTTGCGCCCCGCGCGCCGCCACCACCGCTTCACGAAAATCCTTCCGTGAGCAGAGGCACATATTGGCGATCGCCTCGCCGCTCTTCCCGCCCTTCAGCGGATAAAACCGCCCCGATTCCGTGCGTGGAAATTTCCCGCCGATGTAAATCTTGTAAGTCTTAAGCACCGGCAATCGCGCCGATGTCTCTGACGATTCGTCGATCGAAATCCTACTCGTCCGCGCCGTTGCCGCATGTCCGTTATTGCCGTTTTGTTTTCGCATCTGACTTTTCCGTTCGTAATTCAAAATGCAACCGCCGAGGCGCCGAGGAAGACGCCGAGAAAGATTATTTTGTGAGGGACACTCGTTTGATGCCGTCTTTCAGTATCTCAACATTGAAGTTGATCAACAGGGAGATTGTCTTGCCCGTCACACGCAAATAGGTAATGCACTGGCTGCGATGAATGGCGCCAATCGAATCACAGCATTTAAGTTCAACAATCAACTTGTCAGCGACAAGCAAATCAATGCGAGTCGTCCCAATTATCTTTTCCTTATATCGCACATCAAACACCACCTGTCGTGCAAGTGGAATGCTGCGAATTTCGAATTCATGGCACAACGCCGCCTCATACAAGGCCTCATTCAATCCCGGCCCCAGATGCCGATGCACTTCGATCGCTGCTCCAATAACGCGATCCGTCAGTTCATCATGCATCTCCCCCTCGGGCACCCGTCGCCCCGGAACCTGATCGAAATAACTCATCTCAACTCTCCCATTTCTTCTCGGCGTCTTCGGTGCCTCGGCGGTTGCATTTAATTGATCAATCCACTTCCACATACGCCCCCAGCCCATGAAGGCCGCCTTCCCGTCCCATGCCCGATTCCTTGTATCCGCCAAACGGGCTGGTCGGGTCGAACTTGTTGTACGTGTTCGCCCAGATCACCCCCGCGCGAATCTTCGTGGTGATTTTGAAAATCTTCGATCCCTTGTCCGTCCATACGCCACCCGACAAACCATACTGCGTATTATTTGCTTTTTCGACCGCCTCGGCCGGTGTGCGGAAGCTCTGCACTGCCACCACTGGGCCGAAAATCTCCTCCTGCGTGATCCGGTGCGATTGCGTCGCGTTCAAAAACAGCGCCGGCCGGCAGAAATATCCGCCGCTGGGAATTTCGCATTCCGTCTGCCATAGCCGCGCGCCTTCCTTCCGACCGATCTCGAGGTATTGCTGGATTTTCTCCAGTTGCACTTTTGAGTTGATCGCCCCGATATCGGTGTTCTTGTCCAGCGGATCGCCCACCACCAGCGTCTGCATCCGGTCCTGCAGTTTGCCGATCACGGTTTCGTACACGCTTTCCTGCACCAGCAGCCGCGAGCCGGCGCAGCACACGTGCCCCTGATTGAAGAATATCCCGTTGATGATCCCTTCCACCGCCTGATCGAGGGTTGCATCCTCGAAGATGATGTTCGCCGCCTTGCCCCCAAGCTCCAGCGTGTAATGCTTCTTCGAAGCCGCCAGCGATTTCTGGATCGACTTGCCGACCTCCGTGCTTCCCGTGAACGCGATCTTGTCGATGCTGGGATGATTGACAATCGCCGCCCCCGTCTCGCCGGCGCCGGTGATGATGTTGACCACGCCGCCCGGGAGGTCGGCGTCGCGGATAATTTCCGCCAGCTTCATCGCCGTCAGCGGGGTCGTTTCCGCCGGTTTGAGCACCACCGTGTTTCCCGTCGCCAGCGCCGGCGCGATTTTCCACGCGGCCATCAGCAACGGAAAATTCCAGGGAATAATCTGCCCCGCCACGCCCAAGGCCCGCGCTTTCCTTCCCGGAAACGCGTAATCCAGTTTGTCCGCCCACCCCGCGTAATAAAAAAAATGCGCCGCAGCCAGCGGAACATCCACATCGCGCGACTCGCGGATCGGCTTGCCGCCATCCATCGATTCGACAATCGCCAGCTCCCTCGCCCGCTCCTGAAGGATTCTCGCGATGCGATAAATATATTTCCCGCGTTCCTTCCCCGGCATTTTCGACCAGACCTTGTCGTACGCCCCGCGCGCCGATTTCACCGCCTTGTTCACATCCTCCGCCGACGCCTCCCCGACTTCAGACAGTTTCTTCTCATTAGACGGATTAATCGTCGCGAAATATTTCCCCTTCACCGGCGGCACGAACTTCCCCCCAATAAACAATTCATACCGCGGCGCGATCGTAACCTTCGCCGTCTCCGGCGCCGGCGCGTACGACCAGGACGTATTGAACTTGATCTTCTTCTCCGCTTTGGACGAAGCTTTATCTTTGATTTCGCTCATAATCTGCCTGTTTCCGAGCCAAATGTTCATATTTGGCGGTTAACCATTGTAACGTGTTATAATTCCATCGCGAGAAAAACATGACCCTCGGAACGATTAAGATGACCGCCGGCCAATTCCTCCAAATGGGCGCCGATCCGCCCGGCGTGCGATTGGAACTGGTTGACGGGGAGGTAATGGTGAGCCCAAGTCCCGAACCCCAGCATTCCTTCATCGACCGTAGACTCTCGAAGATTCTCAGCGTTTATATTGACGAGCATAATCTGGGCGCTTTATTCGGCGATGTCGACACCATCTTCGGCGAATACGATGTCCGCCGTCCCGACTTGATTTATTTCTCAAAATCCCGCCTCCATCTCGTCGGCGAAAAAGCCATGGAAGGCCCGCCTGACCTCTGTGTCGAAATCATCAGCCCATCCAGCGGCGTCATCGATCGCAAGCAGAAATTCAAGCAATACGAAAAAGGCAAAGTCGCCCAATACTGGATCGTCGATCCGGATTCCAAAACGATCGAAGCATACAAACTGGTCAGCGGCAAATATCGTGCAACTGGCCAGGGCAAAAACAATGAAGTCGTAAAACTCCCGCCATTCCCGGATTTGGAAATTCCTTTAAGCCAGCTTTGGTGGCGTCGCTGAATTTGTGGCATGGGCGTCCCGCCCATGTTCTGCCTTAAATCAATCCTTCGAAAAATAATCCCCCGACTGATAAACCCCCGTCTTCTCCTTCATCAGTTGCATCAGAATATCATTCGCCAATCGGCTCGCGCCGATCCGATACAAATCCGGCGTCAGCCAATCTTCACCCAGCGTCTCCCGCAGCATCACCAGATATTGGAGCGAAATCTTCGCCGTGGAAATCCCCCCGGCAGGTTTCATCCCGATCTTGCGGCCCGTCGCCTGATAAAAATCACGAATCGCCTCCAGCATCACCAGCGTCACCGGCTGCGTGGCCGCCGGCTGCACCTTGCCCGTGCTGGTCTTGATGAAATCCGCCCCCGCGTGCATCGCCAAGTCGCTCGCCTTGCGCACCGCATCCAGCGTGCCCAGCTCGCCCGTTTCGAGAATCACTTTCAGATGCGCCTCGCCGCACGCCTGCTTGATCGCGCCGATCTCGTCAAACACATACGCATATTCCCCGGCGAGAAAGTGCCCCCGGCTGATGACCATGTCAATTTCATCGGCCCCCTGCTCCACAGCGAATTTCGTATCCGCCAGCTTAGTGCTTCGCGGATATTGACCGCTGGGGAACCCCGTCGCCACCGCCGCGATTTTGATTCCCGTTCCCTCCAGCTCCTTCCTGGCGATCTCCACCAGCATTGGATAAACACAAACCGCCGCCACGTGCGGAAGGTCCGGCAGCGCATCGTGCAGATGCTTTGCCTTGCTGCAAAGCTGCCTGACCTTTCCCGGCGAATCCGCGCCTTCCAGCGTCGTCAGGTCGATCATCGACAGCGCCAGCTTCAGCGCATGCACCTTGGAAGATTTTTTGATGCTGCGCTTTTGCAGGCGCTCAACGCGCTCTTCGACGCCGACCTGATCGATCGTCGTACTCTGATAGGGATAAAACGCAGTAATGGGCATTGTCAAACCAGATAATTCCACTTGAGCCCGATTCGTTTATCCGGGCATTCCGACCAGCGCCGCCTGACGGCAAAAATATGAAGCCACTATGAAACGCATAATAGCATTTTTTGCCTTGATTTGCCTATAATTTTTGGCATACTCAACCCTGTCCATCCGTTGTACCAACCTTCACAATGGGCGGGAATTCATCGACGCTGGATGATCTTGTTTTCAGGCGGTATCGTCGGAATAGCGCCTTTCCTTGCTGTACAATAGCAATACGGTTTTTTAGAGGCACCCGGAGATGATGGAGAAATTGCGAAATCGCAGTCCCCTTGCGCCCGCCAAACTCGCCGCCCTCACAGCGGCCCTCTGGCCCCTCGCCGGCTTCGCCCAGACCACCACGCAGGACATCCGCATGGTCACCTACAATACCCAGGATGACGTCGGTGGTAGTTTCGGTGGGCCAAGCCCCTCGGAGGTTTTGCCTTACCTCTCAACGATGATTGAAGCCATCGGCCAGGAAAAATATGTCGGCGACAGCCTCCTCCAATTGCCTGACATCGTCGCCTTGCAGGAAACCACCAGCAATTCCGCCACCGTCGCGCCCATCGTCAGTGCGCTCAACAGCTATTACGGTTCCAGCATCTTCAATTACAGCACCTATCAAGCCACGCAATCCGGCGGCGATAATGACGGCAACGGCCCCAATGCCCTGATCTACAATCAGAACACACTCAACCTCATCGCGTCCGTCGGTGTGGGCACGCCTGGCGGTGGAACCTCAAGCTCGCCCTATTACGGCGAGTTTCGCCAGATTGTCCGTTACGAATTCCAGCCCATCGCCGACAAAGGTACGAGCAATGGAATCTTTTACGTCTATGACGATCACTATAAATCCGGTTCCTCTGGAACAAGCGATGATGGAAGCACCGACGGCAACCTACGTAATCTTGAAGCGATTATCGTCCGCAACGACGAAGCCGCGAACCTCCCGGCCAATGCGGCCGTCGTTTACGTCGGTGATTACAACGTCGACGGCAGCACCGACGCGATGTATCAGACACTCACCGCGCCCAAATCGCCCAGCGGCGTCAGCCAGGGCCAGGCATTTGATCCACTTAATCCTCCCACCAACACCACCAATTACGAGCCCAATTACACCCAGAATTGGCATACATCCACGTACAAGAACATCCTCACGGATTCCGACACGGACCTCGATTATCGCGATGACCTCCAGACCATGACCTCCAATGTTTATTACGATACCCCTGGAAACCTCGATTATATCGCCAACTCAAACCATACTTTCGGAAATAACGGCACCACTGCCTATGGGGGCAGCACCTACAATTCCTATCCGACCAATACTTCCCTGAACGACATCAACGGCAATGGCCCACTCACCGCGCAGGGGATATTAAATTCCGATGCGGTGAACGGCAGCTACGGCAGCGACCATCTCCCCGTCGTCGCCGATTACAGCCTGGCCCTCCCCGGCCAGAATCTCACCTGGGACAACGCCCCCGCCACACTCGTCAATGACGGCGCCACCTGGGACATCAACCATTACCTCAACTGGAACAGCGGCCCCAACGCCACCACTTACACCGAAAGCAGCACCGTCACCTTCAACGACAACAACAACGGCCACTACAGCGTCACGCTCAACACCACCGTCAACCCCGCTTCCGTCACCTTCAGCAACAGCAACGGCAATTACACCCTTTCGGGCTCGGGAACGATCGCAGGCACAGGCTCTCTTACCAAAACCGGCACGGGCACAGTCGTGCTGTCCACGCTCAATTCCTACACCGGCGGCACATTCGTCAATCAGGGACTCCTCCAGATCAATCCCACGCCAACCGTCACCATCGCGGGGAGCGCCCTCCCCGCCGGTGCGGTCAACATCAGCGGCTCGGGAATCCTCAAGCTCTCCGACAATGTCACCACCAGCACGGTTGGCTCTTTTCCCAACAGCAATGTCAACATTTCGTCGCTCAGTATCTCCAGCAACGGTACGCTCGACATCGGGAACAACGCGATCATCATCAATTACAACCATGGCGCCGATCCCATCTCCTCCATCGCCGGCTGGATCGCGTCCGGCTACGCCAGCGGCACGTGGACCGGACCCGGAATCACCTCCACCGATGCGCAGAGCAATTCCAGCTACGGCATTGGTTATGCCGACGCGAACGATCCCGGCGACCCGGCCGGTCTGTCTTCCGGGCAGATCGAAGTCATGTACACCCTTCTTGGTGACGCAAATCTCGACGGCAAGGTCAATGGAGCGGATTTCACGCTCATGGCCGCAAACTTCAACGATTCGGTCACCAACGGATGGGATGAAGGCGATTTCAATTACGACAATGTCGTCAACGGGGATGACTTCGTTCTCCTCGCCGATAACTTCAATCAGTTCGCCAGTCAGTCCGCCGTTGGGGCTGCAGACCTGGCCGCGTTGGACGCCTTCGCCGCCACGAACGACATCAGCCTCACTTCCGTACCCGAGCCGGCGTCCTTCGCGCTGCTCGCCACCGCAACAATCGGCCTTCTCGCCCGCCGCAAGCGCGCCACTTGAGGCGATGTTCCATCAACCCTTCTCTCCTCCCGGCCATCGCGCGGCACTGATCTCAAACCACTTTTCCCTTTGTGGCAAACCGAAAATCCTGTATCCTACCCCGTCCACCTGTCAGCCAATCGCGATGATCGAATGACTCAAAACGATTCCGTTCGGAACCTCGACGATGAAACCTCGGCGGCCTCCTCCCGGATGGCCACGATCGCCCTCATCCCTTCCGCCGTCGCTTTCAACATCGCACTCGCCCAGATCGTTTTCGCGCTGAAATTGCCCGTATATCTCGACTGCGTGGGCATCATCATCACCACCCTCATCGCCGGCCTCATTCCCGGCCTCATCGTCACCGCCCTCGCTTTCGTCGTCACCGCGCTTCTCTTCAATCCGCAGATCATCTGGTTCACGGGCACCGCCGCCATGATGGCCGTCGTCACCCATCTCCTGGCCAAGGTCGGTGGATTCAAAACCATGTTCCGCACTTTCTTCAGCGGTCTGGTGCTTGGCGTCGTTTCCGCGCTCGTCTCGCTGCCGGTTTCCGTGCTTCTTTTCGGCGGGGTCACCACCGCCGGGTCCACTTTCGTCACCGCCATCTTCATCCATCACGGATTCTCCATCGGCGCCGCCAATTTCTGGTCCGGCATGATCTGCGACGCCACCACCGACAAAGTCGCCGAAGCATTTCTCGCCGTCTGGCTCATTCGCGCCGTCCCGCACGATCTCCTGGCCCGCTTTCGCGGACCCACCCTCGCCAAAAACTTCAAGCTCTGAGATGCGATGTCCAAAGTCCCCCCGGCGGCCCGCCTCGCCACGCTCATTATCCTTGTCGCCGCAACATTTATCGACACGCGCATTGTGCTGCTGCCCATCGTCCTGATCGTTCTCGGCATCTTCATCGCAATCGACGGCCTCTTCCCCGTCTTCCTGAAATTCCTCCTCGGCGCCGAATTGCCGATGACCCTCATGCTCATCGGCGTCTGGGGCTGGGTCGCCAAGGCTCCGCCGGGTGTGCCCATGGGAACTGATCCCATCGGCGGCGTGCGATTCGCCCTGCTGATCTCCCTGCGACTTGCCGTTCTCGGCGGCGCTTTCCAGCTCGCCATGCTCTCCATCCCCACCCGCCTTCTTCCCGCCACCTTGCGCGGCTGGGGCCTGCGCGGCGAGGGCCTCGTCGTCGCCCTTGGCGTCTTCGCCGTCGAGCCCGAACTCAAACTCCGCGCGGAACAAATCCTCGTCGCACGCCGCGCCCGCGGGCTCCTCGCCGGCTCGCGCTGGGCGGGAATCAAGCAGCTCCCGTATCTCCTCCGCCCCCTGCTCGTCTGGTCGATCCGCTCGGCCGTCCACCGCGCCGATGTCTGGGAACAGCGCGCCATGCTCCTGCGCGTCGAGCAGCTTCCCACGGAATCCAATCCATTTTCTTCCGTCGCAGGCGCGATTTCCCTCGCCTTGGCGATCCTCTGGCTCATCGCCGCCATCTTTTTCCGCTGGCATTCGATGGGAATTCGATGAGCGCAAAATCCACCGAGCTTCTCCTCGCCGCGATCGACTCCCGCCGCATTCTCGCCATTGACGGGCCAAATTTTTCCGGGCGCTCCAACCTCCTCCGCCGATTCTGCCGCGTCACATCCGATGGCCGGATGTATCTCGGCCCCGAGGTCTATTTCGCCCTCTCCGGCCTCACCACCACGGTGCGGCAGGAACTCGAACTCCACGCCGGCGGTCCCATCGACGCAGCCAATTGCCTCTCTTCCGCGCAAATCCTCGACCTCGTCAAACTTCTCGATCAGCACCCCGCGCGCCTCTCCGGCGGCGAGCAGACCTGCCTTGCCGTCCTCTGCTCCATGATCCTCAAGCCGAAAATTTTCGCCGCCGACTGCGCCCTCGAGCAGCTCGACAGCCACAAGCTCCAGCTTGTTCTCGATCTGCTCCAGGGCCCCGCCGGCCCCGAGATTGCATCGGTCATCACCGACAATCGCCTCGATGAGTGGAATACTCCCGTTCAGACCATCCCCATCGCCGATCTCTCGCCCGATCCGTCGCGTCATCCCCCCATCGCACCGCTCGATCCGCCGCAAATCCAGCGCCTCCCCGCCGTCTCGGCCCCGACCATCGAATTGCGCAACATCTCCGCCGGCTACGCAAAAAAATCCGACGTCCTCACCAATGTCTCGCTCACGCTGACCCCCGGCCGCGTCTACACCCTGGTCGGCCCCAACGGCAGCGGAAAAAGCACGCTCGCCAAAATCCTCTGCGGCGTCCTCCGCCCCACCGCCGGGCAAATCCTCGTGAATGGCGCCCCCGCCACGCTCACCAAAACCCCCGGCAAAATCGCCGGCTATCATCTCCAGAATCCCGATGTCGGCCTGTTCGAATCCACCGTCGCCGCCGAATTGGGATTGAAGAATTCCGACGCCGATACCCCCGGCACCGCCGTCCGCGACGCCTTCGGCCTGCAGGATTTCTCAACCGTCAATCCACTGGCGCTCCCCTTCCCCATCCGCAAGCGCGTCTCCCTCGCCGCCACCATCGCCCGCCTCCCACCCTGGATCATTCTCGACGAACCGACCCTCGGCGCCGACGGCCCCACCATCGCCGCGCTGGCGCAAATCATCCAATCCCTCGCCGCCAAACAGCACGGCGTGATTGTCATTTCCCACTCCAAAAAACTTCTGGAACTGCTGCGCGGAAATGAATTGAAAATCGAGAATTCCCATGTTCAAGCGCGCTCCTGATGCGACTTGTCCAGGAATGTCCCCGAATGTCCGCGGAGGGGGAGGGGGGGCGGTCAAGAAGGTAGAGCAGTGGATAGTGGAGCAGTAGAGAAAAGGGAGGCGAGCGAGCGGGATGCCGCCAGGAAGAACGGGCTCGCAACGGCAGCGATTGATGATTTTCATTGTCCTAATTTATACCTAACAGATTTTTGGGTTGCAAGGAGAAAATTTCGGCCTGTTCCCAACATCTTTCTTCGCGCTCTTCGCGACTTGAGCGAAGCGGGCGGTAGAATAGAATTTGTACAAAGTCCAATGACTAAAACCAAGAAATACAAAAGCAAAATCAAGGCCGTAATTCATGAGACGGCGGCTGATCTCTACGAAACAGGCCTGATTGACAAGCAGACCATGCGCCGATTTGACGACTCCTGTTTGGCTAAAGTCCATCGACTCAGCGCCAAAGAAATTAGGGCATTGCGCAGCGGACTATTTTGACAGTGTGCGATATGGCCTTCAAGAAGGAGAATGTTTTTGATTCCCGATTCGATTCAAAAAGCGGATGTCATCGCGGCGATGAAAGAGATTGACCGAGCAGATGTTCCTTCTAGGCGGAAATCGCGGAAGTTCGACCTGGTGTATAAAGGGCGGAAGTACCCGCCAAAGTATGTCCTGGCACTGGCCTGGAGAAATCGAACTGGTCAAGAATTGGACCCGTCGGCGTTCGGCGGCGGGAATGAAACCAACAATTTCCTTCAGGATCGGGGATTCTTCATCAGCTCCGCCGCATCGAACGAACCGTTGCCAAAATCGTCGTCCCCACCAGTGGCCACGACACCGTTGCAGGCAGAAAACCAGAACAAAGCCGATCCGAGTCTTCGAGCTGCGCGACATTCTGAACGCTGCGCCAAATGCAAAATCGTCGTAGAACAACTGCTACGGTCGCTGTACGGAGATGTGGAGAGAAATCCAAAAATCCGCGTAGCCGCCACACCGAATGGATATGACACACAGTACAGGATCGCTCTGACCAAAATTTTTACCGCCCTACAAGCGCAAAGGGGCTTCACGTCATTTGTCCGTTCTACAACGCTTCCGCGTTGTGATTTCTTAGTCCCAGTACCAGGCTTTCTCGTGGAGTTCGACGAGTCTCAGCATTTCACAAAAAGCCGTCAATTGGCGTTGAGTCTCTATCCCAAGAGTTTACCCATCGGGTTTGACCGGGAAGCATGGATTCGACTTTGCGAGAAAATTAACGCTCGTGACAATCATCCTCCGTTCAGAGATGAGCAACGGGCATGGTATGACACTCTTCGCGATTTTCTTCCTCTCACCAAAGGGATGCTTCCAACGATTCGGCTTTACTCGGGAGAACGCAGATGGTGCGATTTCAATCCTAATAAGTCTGGGGATGTTGAATCATTCCGCCAAATTCTGGGGGACTGGGCGAGCTTTTGGAAGGTCGATTTTGTTATACCGAGCGAATCACGACTGGCACGTATATCCATCGATGGGCATTGGCGCGGTGACATCGAGCTTGCCCGAAAACTTCTTCGCGATATTTGTGCTAATTGGCCAAGCGATTTGCGGGTACTTAGCCTTTCTGCATGCGGCGCATTTCTGACGTTCAAATTTCCATCCGGGATAGTGGAGCAAGCAAATAATTGGTCCCCGAGTCGCGAGGCAATTAGCGAACTGGAACATGCGGGCCAAGCAGCATGCGAGGCCCTATTGCGCGGCGGTCTGCGAGAGGAACTTGGAACGCGGGCTGACTTCCTGTCGATAGGCGTCGATACTGCAAAGCCAAAAATCTCGTTTGCCGAACAGCAGATAACAACACCACATGCTGAGCTGGTCTACGTAGCGAACTTGAAGACCGGCAGTCTTCATTTCACCGGGAAGTCGTATCCGACAATAGGCCAGGAGAAGGGCTTACTGCGTATCGCCGACTTGGAGAGCCATTTCCTTGAAATGAACGGGGCCGCAGCAATGGTCTTGGGTTGTCATGACCTAACAATTTTCAATCCGCGTTCGGATGCAAGGGTGAAGCAACCTGAGCGCGTGGAAGTGAAGGAAAAGTTTAAGCTACTGTGTAATAGAACGCACCCAAGTATCGTGCTGCATCACCCGCACACAACCATTAAGGCGGGTACTTGGCGCAATGCGTGGGCCAACCTAAAGAGAACAATTGGTTCAGTGAAAAGCTATGTCGGAACCGGGTGCTATTCCCACGAAGACGATTGGGCAAATAGGGACCAGCTCACCAAGGTTCTTAAAAGCACAAAATCTCTTGATGTGATGGACATCGTCGTGCATATGGCCATGTGCCCATCTAGAGCGGTCAGCTAGATTAAGCGGCATCACCTTATAGATTCTCGCCGCCCTCAACTCCCCGCCATAACCGCCACCGGCTGATTCACTGAAGAAAGAGCCATCACCACCCGCTCCCCCGTCGCCGGAATTGCCAGCCCGTCCGCGGCGCCGGCGGCCGCTAGGGCATCTTTCACCGCAAGCCACACACTGATCCCCAGCAGCAGCGGCGGCTCGCCGACGGCTTTTGAGCGGTAGAGGCTTACGTCGTTGTTTGGATTATCCAGATATCGCACGAACAGCGCTTCGGGGACATCGGTAATCGCGGGAATCTTGTACGTTGTCGGCGAATAGGAGAGGAGATTTCCCTTGGGGCCATAGACCAGCTCTTCGGTCGTCACCCATCCCATTCCCTGCACGAATCCGCCGACGATCTGGCCGCGATCGATTCCAGGGTTGATCGACTGACCCAGGTCCATCGTCAAATCGACCCGCGTCACCTTGAACTCGCCGGTCAGGCGGTCGATCAGCACTTCGCTGCACGCCACGCCGTTGGTGAAATACAAAAACGGCGTCCCCTTTCCCTTTTCCCGGTCGAAATCGACGCCCGGCGTTGCGTAAAACCCGCGCTCGCCAAGGCTCACGCGCAGCTCATACGCCTGCCGCACCACCCGCTCAAATGGCAACTTCGCATCCGGCGCACCCGCGTCAAACACGAATCCTTTTTCAAACCGCACATTGTTCACATCCGCCCCGCTTAGCATGCCCGCCGCGACTTCGGCGATGCGCGATCGCAATCGCCCGCACGCATCCACCGCCGCCGCGCCGTTGAGGTCTGTGCCGCTGGACGCCGCGGTTGGGGAAGTGTTGTTGTTCTTGTCGGTTGCCGTGGCCATCACGATTACTTTGTCGTATTCGATCCCGAGTTCCTCAGCCACGATCTGCCGCACGCGGGTGTTGACGCCCTGGCCCATCTCAGTCGCCCCGGTGCTGACGATCACCGAACCGTCCAGGTAGATATTCACCAGCGCGTTCGCCTGGTTCATCGTTTTCCGCGTGAAGCTGATGCCGAATTTCACGGCCGACACCGCCATCCCTTTCAGATACGTCTGCGACTCCGCGTTGAATTTTTCGATCGCCTCCCGGCGCGTGTCATATTCACAGTCTCGCCGCAGCGAGGAAAACAATTCCGGCAGCGTGTTGTTCCGCACGATCTGCCCGTACGGCGTCACGTTGCGCCCCTCGCCGCCGTAGCAATTGGCGATGCGCACATCGAGCGGATCGATCCCCAGAGTCCGGCCGATTTCCTGCAGGATATTTTCCATTCCCGCAACGCCCTGCGGCCCGCCAAACCCGCGGAAAGCCGTGTTGCTCGGCAGATTCGTCCGGCAAATCCGCCCCTCGATGGAAATGTTCGGCACAAAATAGGCGTTGTCGGTGTGGAGCATCGCCCGCTCGAGCACCGCCATCGACAGATCCAGCGAGCATCCGCCGTTGGAATAGAGTTTTGTATCCAGCGCCGTGATGACGCCTTCGCGCGTGAACCCCGCCTTGTAGACGATCTTGAACGGATGCCGCTTGCCGGTGAACCGCATGTCGTCATCCTTGGTGTAGATGAAGCGCACCGGCCGGCGCGTTTTCGCCGCCAGCAGCGCCGCAATCATCGCCGGCTGCGCCGCCTGCGTTTCCTTGCCGCCAAACCCGCCGCCCATCCGCTTGCAGATCACCACCACCTGGTTGAAGTGAATCCCCAGTGCCTCGGCCACCATCTCCTGCACCTCGGTGGGATGCTGCGTCGAGGAATGCACCGTCATCTGATTCCCCTCACCGGGGATCGCGATGCAGACCATCGATTCCAGATAGAAATGCTCCTGCCCACCGATCTCCAGCGCGCCCTCGATGCACTGCTCCGCCTCGGCAAACCCGGCGGCCAGATCGCCGCGGGCGATCCGCCGCGGAGGGGCGATAAAAGCGCCCGCCGCGATGGCATCGTCAATCGAAAATATCGGCTTGAGTTCCTCGACCTCGCTGATCACCGCTTTTCTTGCCGTCTCCAGCGCCGCGGAATTTTCGGCCGCGATGATCGCCAGCGGCTGACCGAGAAACACCGCCTCATCCGCCACCAGCAGCGCCTCGTCCTTCACCACCGGCCCAAAAATATTATGTCCCGGCACGTCGCGATGCGTCAGCACCGCCAGCACGCCCGGCAACTGGCGCGCCGCTGAAACATCCACGCGCTTCAATCTTCCATGCGCCACCGGGCACGGCACGATCCCCGCCAACAGCTCCCCCGCCAGCGGCGCGACATCGTCCAGAAACACCGATTCCCCGCTCACATGCCCCGCGGCCGAATCGTGCGGAATGTCTTTGCCAACCACGTGTCTCATGATCGCATTTCCAAATTCATCGCCGGCTGCGGCATCGGCCGCCCGGCGTCCGGCTCTTCGATGTCCTGCCAGAACTTCAGCAGAATATTCCGCGCCAGCACACGCCGATAGGCCTCGGCGCCGCGCACGTCCGATATCGGGCTCACTTCGCCCGCCGCGATATTCCCCGCCTCGGCAAACAATTCCCTCGAAGCTATTTTACCCGATAAAAACGCTTCGGCGCCGATCATTCGGACCACCATCGGCCCCACCCCGCCGTAGGCGATGCGAATCTGCTCGATCCGCCCGCCGCTCATCCGCATCCAGATCGCCGCGTCAAAACTGGAAATATCCAAATCCTTCCGCTTGGAAATCTTGTATATTTTGAAAATTTCCCCTTTTCGTGGAATCGGCAGTCGCAGCCGCGTCACCAGTTCCTCGGCCTGCAAAATCGTCTTGCGATACCCCACATAAAAATCCTCGATCTTCACCCACCGCCGGCCCGATTCCCCGGCGATTTCCACTTCCCCCTCCAGAACATAAAACGCCGGGATCGTGTCGCCGATCGGCGAGGCGTTCACCAGATTTCCCGCAAGCGTGCCCGCGTTCTTGATCAGCGGTGATCCGAAATACGCCAGCGACCGGCTCAATTCCGGCAGATGCTTCGCGCTCACCCGCTCGAGTTCCGTAAGGGTTGCCGATCCCCCAATGCACAGCGCGCCCGCCGTCACTTCAATTCCCCCCAGCTCACGGAGGCCGCCCAGCGACATCACCACATCCAATTTTCGCGTCCCCTTGTTGCGCTGAACCCCCAAATCCGTCGCGCCGGCCACGATCAGGCAATTGGGATTTTCTTTCCGAAACCGCAGCGCCCCTTCAACCGAAACCGGTTTGAAAAATGTCTTCCCATCCGCCGCGACCAGAACATCCTCCGCCTCCGTTGCCGACATTTCCGCCATCATCTCGCCCGGCGGATAAAGCTCATCCAGCGATTTCAACGTTGACCGGTCCACCGCCATCCCGGCGCGGACGATCGAATCATACCCCGTGCATCGGCATAGATTCCCCACCAATCCGCGTCTGACATCCTGCGCCGTCACCGTCTCGCCCTGCATCAGATCGCACAGGCTCACCACAAACCCCGGCGTGCAAAATCCGCACTGCGTTCCGTGGCATTGCACCATCGCCTGCTGGATCGGATTCAATTCCGTGCCATATTTCAAACCCTCCACCGTCACCACGTGCGTCCCGTCCAGTTGAAACATCATCTGAATGCACGAGTTCACCGAGGCATATCGAATTTTGGAATCGGCCGCCGCAGTCCGCCCTACCAGCACCGCGCACGCTCCGCAGTCTCCCTCGGCACAGACGATTTTCGTCCCCGTCAGACTGCGCTTTCGCCGCAGAAATTCCGCCAGCGTTAAAAACGCATCCTCCCCACGCACCCGCAGCGCGCGACCATTCACATAAATCAGCAGGTGATCACGCATGGCGGCTATTCCTCTCGAACATCACTTTGCCCTTCAACGTCACCCGCGATACCGTCGCCCGCGGCTCATCCGCATCCACAGGCAGCAGCGAGCGGATCACCCCATCCACGGATCCATCGCCAATCCCATTCGCTTCTACCTCGATAAACGACGCCGGCCTTCCCGTTTCCAGCCGGCCCACGGAACTCTCGATCCCCAGAATCCGCGCCGGCGCCATCGTCGCCCGCCACAGCGCTTCCGCCGGCGTCGCGGTCTTCGAATGTCCCTCCTGCATATCCAGAAATCGTTTCATCTCGGCCAGCATCGAAACCGTCGGCGAGGCCCCCACATCGGTGGCGATCGCATATTCAATTCCATGTTTCAATACGTCGTCCAATCGCATCAGGCCCGAATCCAACTTCAAATTCGATGTCGGGCAATGCGCAACCGCCCCGCCGGTCTCAGCCAGCAAATCCCATTCAACCGGCGTCATGTGGATGCAATGCGCCAAAATGCACTGATGCTCCAGCAAGCCGTCCCTCAGATACACCTCCGTGTAACTCTCGGCCTGCGGATACAGCTCCTTTTCAACGAAATTCTTTTCTCCCACCTGCTCGTTGAGATGCGTTTGCGTGCGCAGCCCATATTCCCGCGCCAGCCCGCTGCCCGCCTTTCGCAGGGGTGTATCGGTCGCCACGGCAAACCGGTCCGTCACGATCAGCCGCCGGCCAAATCGCCGGGCCATTCGGGCGATATCCTCCGCCAGGTTTTTCTCATCGGTGCGCAGGGTTTGCGGGCAATTCTGGTTCATCATGACCAGTCCCACGCTCCACGTTTCCGGCAGGATTTCCAGCGCCAATTCCGTCGCCGCCGCCGATACCGTCATGTACGCCGCTCCACCCACGACCCCACTGGCCAGCACATCGGCCGCGAACGCTTCGATCACCTTTGCCGCGTAATCGCTCTGCCCGCATTTCGTCTCCGCCGGAAACACATTCCGCTTGAGCGCCCCCAGCAATTTCCCGCCCGGCTCGTTCTCCCCGACCCCCTCGGCAAATCGACCCCGGATTGGATGCTGCGGAATATGCGTGTGCACATCCAGCAGCGGCGGCAGAATCACCCCATCGCTCTTCCGCGCCGGCGCCGGCGCCGATCCCAGCTTCTTTCGATCCCCCGCAAACTCAATGATCCCTTTCCCATCCATCGCCAGCGCGCCGTCCGCGAAATACTCCACCTTGCCGCTGGGCAGCGGAATCAGCAGCGGTCCATGGATAATCTTCTCGATCATCGCCGCCCCTCCCGCGCCGGCGTGAACAGCCGCGCCTTGCGTCCCCGGGCAATTTTCCCATCCAGAAAAATCGTGCGCCCGCGGGCCCTCGTCCGCCGGATCACCGCGCCGAATTTCCTCCCCACATCCGGGCTGAATTTGTTCCGGTCCAGCATATCTTCCTGCCGCAGCACCGACGTCGTCGACAGATCCACCAGCGCCAAATCCGCGTCAAACCCCATAGCAATCTGTCCCTTGCCCTCCAGCCTGAATCGCTCCGCCACTCGCCCCGCAGTCACTTCACCGATCTGCCTCGGCGACAGCCCTCCCACCATCGCCGCCAGCGTCGATTGCACGCCGGCGATCCCGCCCCAGATTTTCGTCACATCGTCGCCCGTTTTCATCGACGCCGGCGCGGGCGAATGATCCGATCCGACAAACTCGATTGCCCCTTCCCGCAGCAATTCCCACAGCCGCCGCGATTCTTCCCTCGGCCTCAGCGGCGGCGCGCATTTCGCCCGCGCCCCAAGCTCAAACAAATCCTCATCGCACAGCAGCAGATAATGCGGGCACGTTTCACACGTCACATCCTGACCCAATTCCTCCCGCGCCCGGCGCACGATCTCCACCCCCGCGGCGCTGCTCACGTGCACGATATGCAGCGAGCACCCCGTCTCCCGCGCCAGTTCCACCGCGCGCGAAATCGCCTCGGTTTCCGCTTCGATCGGCCGCGACGCCAGAAAATCCTTCCAGCCGCGTCCGCGCATTTCCCGCCCCAAGCGCGCGGTCATTTCCTGGCTCTCGGCATGCACGGCCACCGGCAATCCCACCTCGCGGGCAATTTCCATCCCCTTGCGCAGGGTTCCATCATCCGCCCGCGGAAAATCCGCGATCCCGCTGTCACACATGAACGCCTTAAAGCCCACCACCCCGCGCTGGGCAAGCTCCACCATCCGATCCAGATTGATCGGCGTCAGCCCGCCCCACAGCGCGAAATCCACCAGGCTCGACGCCTCCGCCGCCAATCGTTTCGCATCAAAACTCTCCCCATCCAATGTCGGCGGCGAGGCATTCAGCGGCATCTCGATGAAGCACGTCCCGCCCCCCGCCGCCAGCGCCGCCGAGCCGCTCGCAAACCCTTCCCACTCGGTTCTCCCCGGTTCGTTGAAATGCACGTGGGCGTCGATCACCCCGGGAAAAACCGCCAACCCATGTGCCGCGATTTCCTGCGCCGTCGAACCGCTGATTTCCCCGGATATCTCGGCAATCTTTTCCCCTCGCACACCGACATCCACCGCGCGCCCGCCCTGCGGGCCCGCCACCTGGCCCCCTCGAATAATCAGATCAAATTCAGGCATGTTCAACTACCGCGATACGTCGAATACGACCAGGGCGACACCAGCAGCGGAACGTGATAATCCCGCCCCGAGCCGTCCACTTTGAACGCCACCGGAACCACATCCAGAAAACCGCCGGCCCCCAAATCACTCATCCCGAAATAATCTCCCACCGAAAACTCCAGCCGCCAGCTTCCTTCGCCGAATTCTTCCCCGGCGGCCATCGGCCCGTCGATCCTTCCATCCCGATTGGTCACCGCCGTGCGAATCAGCTTTCCCTCCCGAAACAGCGACACCTTCATCCCCGCCGCCGGCGTCCCGCGCGAAATATCCAGCACATGCGTCGTCAGTTTTCCCGCCATAATTCACTTCCGCGCCACAACGCCCGTGATCATTCCAAACGGCTCATCCGTTGGCACAAAAATCTCGTTGCTGTTCTTTAATCCGAACGGCTCCAGGTTGAAAGGAATCCGATGCTGGTTCGGCATTTTCAACTCGATGTCGCGAACGTCCCCACACGCCGCCAGCGCGGCCTCCCCCATCGCCAGCAGGGTTTGCTGCACCGATAAACTGTAATGCGTCGCAAACGTCGCCAGCAGCGCCGCGCGAATCGCCGCGTAACATCCGTTGAAATCGCTGACGCTCTGGCCATACGTCCAGCTCGCCTCCACGCTCGTGGCGAAAATCCGGTCTTTCGCATCTTTCAGCGTGCGATACCGATCCGTCACAAAATCAGAAAATTCCGAATCGGTTGTCTTCAAAACCTCCAGCCCCGAAATCCCGCCCGTTGCGGTCGCGCCCTGCTTGCCGATTTTCACGCTGCAGGTGCGCTTCTCGGAATCTCCTCCCACAAACGCGTGCGGATGTTTTTTCCCATCAAGCTCGATCCGCTCCCATCTCGACTGCGCGATTGTCACCGCCGCCGATTCCACCTGCGGATATGTTTTGCAAAAGTGCCGGCAGATCAAATGCGCGAAATCTTCGATGCTGGCAAACTCGTTCTCCTTCGCCAGCACATACACCGTATTTTTCATCGAATCCGTCGCGATCAACTTGCGGTTGTCGCCGGTGAGATACGACTCGGCAAAATCTCCTTCCAGCAGCACATCGACCGACATTTCCATCAGTTCATGCCGCTGCTGCGTGCGAATGACTTTCGTCAATCGCACGGATGATTTTCCATAAGAATTGTGACGAAGCGTAAAACTCATTCAGCTCTCCCACACCGCATCCGCCAGCCGAAGCTGCGCGATTTTGAACACTTCCCCCAGCGCCGTCGCCAGCTCCGTCTCCCGCGAATTGTCCAGCCGTTTGGGAAACGCCGCCAAAATTGCTTCTTTCCGGTTTTGCCGGGCACAGATCACGAACGGAAATCCAAATTTCTCCCGGTACTGGGTGTTGAATTTCTCAAACGCGGCGATCTCCGGCTCGCTCAGCGCCGTTAATCCCGCCGCCGCCTGCTCGGCGTTCGATTCCCTCGTTAACCTTCCTTCGCGCGCCAATCGCCCCACCAGGTCGGGATGCGCCCGCACCAGCGCCAGCTTCTCCTGCGCGCTCGACTGCTTCACCACCCCCGTCATTTTCTCATGCAGATCACCCACCGATGCGAACGGCCGCTGCGCCCACGCCCGCTGCGCAATCCAGGGCGAACGCTCAAACGCCCCGCCGCAGACCGACACAAATTCCGCTTCATCCATTTCGTTCAACTGCCCCACCGTCGGACGCCGGACCAGTTTCTCCACCACCTTCGCAGCCGCCGCGATATCCTCCACCCGGCTGAACTCCGCGGGATTATGGCTGATCCCATCCCGGCTCGGCACGAACAGCATCGCCGTCGGCACGTGCGGCGCCATCACCGCGCTGTCATGCAGCGCCCCGCTGTGCGCTTCGGCAATCTTCACCCCCGCCGCATGCGCCGATTCCAGCAGCCTTTCAACCAGCCGCACATCCATCGGACACGCCGCGATGCTTTCCGTCTGCTGCACAGTCCATTTCAAATTCCTCCGCCGGCAAATTTCTTCCACCATCCGCCGCACATCCGCATCGCCCCGCTCCAGAAATCCATCCTCCGGCGCCCGCAGATCGACGGTGAATTCCACCCGGTCCGGCACGACGTTGATCGCATTGGGATAATTCACCAGCCGCCCCACCGTCGCCACCGTTCGCCGCGAAATATCCCCCGCCATTTCCTCCAGCGCACTTGCAAATTCCGCCGCTCCGCACAGCGCATCGCGCCGCAATCGCATCGGCGTGGTTCCCGCGTGGTTGGCGACGCCGTCAAATCGAATTAAATATTGCCGCCGCCCCGAAATCCCCAGCACCACCCCCAGCCGCTCATCCTCCTGCCACATCGAAGGCCCCTGCTCGATGTGAACCTCCGCAAGCCCCAGATACTGAACGGGCTCAATCCGATCATCAGCCAGTCGCTGCAAATCGACCCCATATTCCTTCCCCGCCTCGAAATAATTCTTCCCCTCGCTGTTCCGCAACTCGCGCAAAGACTCTTCCCCCAGTTCGCCCACCCAGAGCCTGCTGCCGATCATTCCCAGCCCAAACGTCGTCCCCTCCTCCTCGGCAAAAACGATCAGTTCCACCGGCGCCCTGGCGATCCCCTCGTCTTTCGCCGACCGCAATATTTCCAGCCCCACCACCACCCCCGCCACGCCGTCGTAATCTCCGCCGTGCGGAACGCTGTCGATGTGCGACCCGCACATCCATGCCGGTTTCTCCCACCCCAGCGGCGCCGGCCGGGCATGTCCGTTCCCCGCCGCGTCGATCTTCCACTCACACCCCGCCTGCCGCGCTTGATCTGCGACATACTCCATCGCATCGCCCCAGGCGCGAGAAAACGTCGGCCGGTCGGCGCCGGCGCCGGGCGTCTGCGTGAAGCGCGCGATCGCCGCGATATCCCGCTCTATTCGCTCGACACGAATCACTTGCCGAATTCCTTACGCCAGATTTTGCCCGTCTTTTCCATCTCGCTCTCGGCCGCGGTTCGGCGCAGCCGGTGCAGCATCGGCATCCCCAGGCTCCATTCCTGCATCCAATCCCGCGCAAACACGCCCTTCTCTGTCTCGTCAAAAATCTTCCGCAATTCCGCCTCGTTGATCACCCGCGGCCCGCGTGTCCGCACGGCAAATTCGCACGTCCGGCTGCACCGGCCCGTCAGGTAATCCTCGATCCCGTTCTCATCCATCACGTCAATCACGCTCCGCAAACTGCGGATCGCCTTCGCATACGCAAAGCTTGGCGGATACCCGTGCTCCACCATCACCGAAAAACAAAGCTTCATCAGGTGAATCGCCCCGCCATACAAAATCTGCTCTTCGTAATTGTCCCCTTCCGTCTCGTGCTGAAACGAAAGCTCCACCACCCCCGCGCGCGTGCTGCCCACCGCCTTGGCGATCGCCAGCACGATCTGCTTCGCGTTGCCGGTCGCATCGTGATCCACGCTGATGCAGCCGTAAATCCCCTCTCCCTTGAGATATTTCTCCCGCACGAATTTCCCCGGCGCGTTCGGAACGAAAAGCACCGTGTTCACATCCTTCGGCGGCTGTATCTGCCCGTACAACACGCTGAATCCATGGCAAAAACAAAGCGTCTGCCCCGCCTTCAGATTCGGCCCGATCTCATTTTTGTAAACGGATGGCTGCACCGGATCGGCCAGCTCGATCAGCAGGACATCCGCCCGCTTGGTCGCTTCCGCCACCGACATCGCCTCAAATCCATCCGCCTTCGCCTGCTCCCGGCTTTTCGATTCGCTCGCCGGTCGCGCGCCGATAATCACCCGGCATCCGCTGTCCCGGCAATTGGCCGCCTGCACCTTCCCCTGGATGCCGTAGCCGATGACCGCGATCACCTTCTCCTTCAGCACGGCAAGGTCCACGTCTCCATCCCGATAAATCTTTTCCGGTTTGCTCATAACAGAATTTCCCGATTCACATTCTTAAAATAGATGTACCGCGACGGCGTCGGCCCGGTCGCGTAAAACGATTGCGGGCAATACGGACCCATCCAGATAAAATCGTCCGCCTCCACTTCCATCCACCGATCTCCCAGAAAATAAAGCCCCTTCCCCTGCAGGAAGAGCAGCCCATGCTCCATCACGTGCGTTTCCACGATCGGGAGCCCAAATCCGGGATCGAACGTGAAAATATTCATCGCCAGGTCGAATCCCATCTCATCGGGAATCAGCGCCTGCAGCAGCGAATGCGGATTATCCGCCCACACCTTCTTTTCGATTTTCGATTCCTGCCCGTGAATTCCCTTGAACATCTCCACGCCCCGCGCCGATTCGTAATGCTTCTGCAACGTCAGCAGCCGCAGCGAATCTCCCGCAGTGAACTGCATCTCCGCCCCCGGCGGCAGAAGGCCGAAGCTTCCCGGCTCCAGCTTCTGCGCCGAACTGCCGCTTCCGAATTTCCCCCGCCCCGACACCACGAAGTAGAAATTTTCCACTCCTGCCTGCGAATCCAGCCGCGCGCTTTTCCCCGCCGGCACATCCACCACCATCTGCACGAATTTCGCCCCCAGCGCCGGCGAAGCCAGCACCCGCGCCTCTGCCTCCGGGCACGACGGCAATCTCGACACGGGAAATCCCTCCAGCGGGAGCAGCGCATACCGCTGCGTCACTCGCGCCCGACTGTGCACCAATTCTTCCGGCTTTCTCATAATTCCTCAGACAAACAAATCTACGATCTGAAACTTCTCAACGTCAATCAG
>Ga0302326_10002946_pt1 | contig 40723 bp, 35 predicted proteins | sample Palsa_T0_3_FD_202264 | JGI IMG/M metagenome (GOLD analysis project Ga0302326, IMG submission 202264) | Peat permafrost microbial communities from Stordalen Mire near Abisko, Sweden - Palsa_T0_3 | ecosystem: Environmental > Terrestrial > Soil > Palsa > Peat permafrost | place: Sweden: Abisko... | reverse complement strand
TCTTCCCAGCCACGTGACCGAGCACGACGCGATCCATGTTGTCGAGCTTGACGCGGAACATCGCGTTGGGCAGGGCCTCGACGACCTCTCCCTCCAGCTCGACTTTCTCTTCCTTCGGCATGCGTTTACGACCCTTGTCTCGTGGCGCGCGCCAGGTTCGCGCGGCTGTGGAATCGGCGCTCGCCGATTTTACGACCGTACCACCCCCACGCAGCCCGTCAGTCTGGAATCGGCTGGCGCAAGCCCAAAGGCTCCGCGAGTTGCGCGCCAGCGCAACTCCCAATGGAATCCGCTCGAGCGGATTCCACGGGATCAGTGCGACTTCTTGACTCCGGTGCCGCCGGTGCCCACCGGCGCGTTCCCTTGGCCGGCCGGCGGTGGCCCGGCGCCCTGACCGGTCCCGGTCCTCGTCGGAGTCTGAGCCGGGGTGTTCGGAGCGGTTGGGCTGGTTGGGCTGATCCCGCCCGAGCCGGTCGTTCCGGTTTGTGTGGTGGTGCCCGAGGCCGCCGTTCCGGTGTTTGTGCCGACGCCTGCGCCTCCGGTGACCGAGAACTTGCCGAAGAAGGCGGTGCCCTGGAACGGGTCGGTCGGCTGCGGGAAGTCACCGCAATAGCTGCCGCTGGCTTCCTGCATGAAGTCGTGCCAGATCGGCGCCGCCAGGGTGCCGCCGAAGCCGTCGGCCATGGGGATGTTCCCCTGCGGATAGCCGACCCAGACAGCCGTCGACATCCTCGGGGTGTAACCCACGAACCATGCGTTATCCAGGTTGTTGGCGGTGCCGGTCTTGCCGGCGGCCGGGCAACCGTAGCCGGCGGCGGTGCCGGTTCCGCTGGTGATCACCTGCTTGAGGACCTGGGTGGCCGCGTACGCCTGACCGTCAGTGAACACCCGTTTGGGCGGCGTGTCGCCGAGGTTATCGACGCTGCCGTCAGGGAAGACGACCTTGTTGAGGATCGTCGCCGCAACGTGAGAGCCGCCGTTGGCCAGGGTCGCGTAGGCGTCGGCCATCTCCAGCGGCGTGACGCCGATGCGCAGGCCGCCGATGACCTCGGCCGGATTTCCGTCGAGATGGGTCGTGATGCCCATCGCGTGGGCTGTCGCATCGAGCTTGGCCCACCCCAGGTCGGCGGCGAGCTGCGCATACACGGTGTTGTCGGAGACGATCGTGGCCTTGGTGATGTTGATGTCGCCCTGATAGGTCTCCTCGGCGGTATGTACCGACCAGGTCGGGTCTTCCGGCAGCCATCCTGGCGCGAGGAAGTGCGAGTTGTAGTAGGTGGTGTTCGGGTCGCCGTTGTAGTCGTGGATCAGCGTCATGAGGGCAAACACCTTGAACGACGAACCGGGCTGCCGGTGGGCCTGCGTCGCGTAGTCAAACGTGGTCTGGCTGTAGGACGACGACGAGGCGATGGCGAGGATATGCCCGTTCGCCGGGTCGACCGTCGCCAGCCCCGCGGCGGGCTGCCCCGGGCCGCCCTCGTGCGCGAGGATTGCCGACACGGCTTCCGCCTGCTTGCGCAGGTCAATCGTGGTGTAGATCTTGAGCCCGCCTTCGCTCACCCGCGGGCAGTTGGTGGGTGTCTTGGGGCAGAAATCCTGCTCGAGCGACTGCTGGACGTAGTCGAACACGTAGGGGTCTTTGTGCACGCTGTAGGCGGCGTTGCGCTGGACCTCCAGCGTCCGGCGGTTCGCCGCGTTGGCCTGGGCCTGAGTGATATCGCCGGCCTGGACCATCGAATGCAGCACTTCTGCCCGCCGCTGCCGGGCAGCACCGGCGTCGATGAACGGGTTGTACTCCGACGGGGCCTGCGGCAGCCCGGCGAGCAGTGCGGCCTGAGCCAGGTTCAGCTCCCACACCGGCTTGTTGAAGAACATCTCCGAGGCCGCCTGGACGCCGTACGCCGTCTGCCCGCCCACCGTGCCGTACGGGACATCGTTCAGATAGCTGATGAGGATCCAGTTCTTGCTGTGGAGGCTCTCGAGCTGTTCGGCGAGTTTGGCTTGGACAATCTTGTACTTCAGATTGTGAATCGCCCGGTCCTGCTTGGGCAGGTAGAGGTTGTCGATCAGCTGCATGGTCAGCGTCGAGGCGCCCTGCAGACTGTCCCCGCCGCTGAACGCGTCCTTGATCGCGGCTCTGACGATGCCCTGGTAATCGAGCGCTCCGTGCTGATAGAAGCGGCGATCCTCGATCGCGATCGTGGCTTCCTTCAGGATCTGCGGGATCCGGTTTCCCGCCACGGCGCTGTGCAGGTCGGGTGAGTAGATGTAGCCCAGCGGCGTCCCGTCGGCGGCAAACACCTCTGATGGCTGCCCCGGCACGGCGGGTGAGAGCTGCTTGATGTCCGGCGCCGCGTGGGTGACGTTGACGACCCAGCCGGCCACCGCCAGCGCTCCGACGGCGAGCGCGCACACGGTGAGCACAATCGTCATGGCCAACACTCGCCTGATCGGAGATCCGCGGTTGCGCCGGCGGCGCTTGTATCGTTCGCGTCGGCTCATGAAGTCGGAGTGATCAGGGTGGCGCCGCAGTGCGCTGCGCGCGGTCGCGGGCGCCGAAGTGGACTAGCGAGTGTAGCTGGGAGGATCTTTCGGGCCGCCGGTTCGGGCTCCTCCAAAGTGCTCGGTGTCGCAAGTTCGCTGGCATCGGAACCCCGGGGAGCTCGGCGCGGTCCTGGCACCGCAGCTGGGGCTGCGAAGATCGCACGCCGATGCCGATCGCCGGCCCCTTTGCCCCACGAACGCTGCTGCTCGACGCCCTGGGCACGATTGTCGGACTGCAGCCCCCGGCGCCGGCGCTGCGCGACGAACTGGCTCAGCGCTTCGGGATCACGGTCTCAGAAGCGCAGGCGCAACAGGCCCTCTCGGCCGAGATTGTCTACTACCGCGCGCACCTCGATCGGGGTCGCGACGCCGAGAGCCTCGGGGCGCTGCGCCGTCAGTGTGCCGAAGTGCTCCGTGCGGCCCTGCCGACGTCGGAGCGGCTGGCGCGGCTCGACAACGCATCGCTCACCGCCGCCCTGCTCGCATCGCTTCGCTTCTCGGAGTTCCCGGACGTCCGCGGAGCGCTGCGCGCGGCGCGAAGCCGGGCTGAGCGCGTGGTGGTCGTGAGTAACTGGGACATCTCACTCGATGAGGTGCTGGAGCGACTGGGACTGGCATCGCTGGTGGATGGCGTGGTGACCTCGGCCGGCGCCGGGGCGCGCAAGCCCTCGCCCGTCATCTTCAGGCAGGCGCTGGGTCTGGCCGGCACCACTGCGGAGCGCGCGACCCACGTTGGCGACAGTCTGTCGGAGGACGTCGGGGGCGCCCGCGCGGCCGGAATCGCGCCGGTCCTGCTGTGCCGGGGGGGAGAGCAGGGGCCCCCGGGGGTGCGAACGATCGCGAGTCTGGCCGAGCTGGCCTAGCGCTCGTCACTGAGTGGTCGCCGTCGGAGACCTCTTAGTCGCTTAACCTCTCCGAGGATTGATGTCGAGCCTGCCCCCGCCACCGGTCCCGCATCCGGCGCTGGCGCCTGCGCCCGGCGAACCCCCGAGCGCGCGTGACGTGCCGCCATGGCGGGCTTGGACCGCGCCCGCGGCGCTGGCGTCAGGGCTCGCGCTCGGTGTCTTCTCGACCATCGTCGTCGAGGTGGTCGCTGCGGCCGCGGGCTCGAGCCTGTCCCATCCGACAGCGGTGGTCAGCATCCTCGCCGACGTTGTGTTCGACCTCGGCTTCGTGGTGGCGGCCTTGTATTTCACCTCGCGGCAGGGCCGTCCGCATCCGGCGGACTTCGGGTATCGCCGCGTCCGGTTGCGTGTCGCGGTGCCCGCGTTCCTCGTGGCGTCCGTCAGCTACTACGTCCTGACCGCGATTTACGGCTCGCTGCTGGGGCTGCATGCCGAGAAGTTGCCCAGCGAGTTGAGCACCGGCAACGCCACCACCGCCGTGGCCGCGGTGGCGGCGTTCGTCTGTGTCATCGCACCAATCGCCGAGGAGTTCTTCTTCCGTGGCTTCTTTTTCGGCGCCCTGCGAGGCTGGCGGATCGTTCTCGGCGGCCAGGACATCGGAACCTGGGTCGCTGCGCTGATCACAGGGATCCTGTTCGGCGCCGTGCACCTCGGCTCGGCGCCGGCACCGGACCTGGTGCCGCTGGGCTTTCTCGGGTTTGTGCTCTGTCTGCTGCGTTGGCGGACCGGGTCGCTCTACCCATGCATGGCGCTGCACAGCTTCAACAACTCCGTTGCGCTGGGGGTCGAGCTGCACTGGAGCGCCGTCGGAACGCTCGGGCTGATGTTCGGCTCGTGGCTCGTCATCGCTGCCGTCACAGGGCCACTGGGTGCGAGATCACCCAGCATTGTCTGAGGTCGGGCCGCGTTTCATTTGGTTGACTGGTTTACTTTCTCTCGATGCCACGACGCCGGCGTACTGCGAGGGGCACCGTCCTGCTGGCGCCATTGGCGGTGGCATGTCTGGCGGTTGGGCCCGCGGTCGCCTCGGCGGCGGCGTCGGGTAGCGTCACGACGACGGCGACGACGGCGACGACGTCCGCGACACCGCCGAGCGCGGGGACGGCCGCCTCGCCGAGCCCGACAGCGGCGCCTGCCGCAGCGGGGGCCGCGGCGAGGCTGGCCTCGAAGCCCTCGCCCGTGAGCAAGCGCAAGCCGATCACCAAGGCGCCGCCGGCCAGCCAACCGACCACGCCTGCCACGCCGGCGCCGACCTCCGCTGGACCGGCGAAGGCGTCAATCCGGCTCTACGTTCTGGATGCCTTCTTCGTCCAAAGCCAACCGGTCACGGTCCCGCAGCGAACTGTGCAGGTGGGCGGAGTCGTGCGGCCGTTCATCGCGGGCCAGTCGGTCGCCGTGCGCGCCTTCCTGGGCCGACGGCTGATCGAGTTTGATCGTCTGCGGATCAAGCCCTCTCGCAACGGCACCTACGGTGCCTTCACCGAAACGGTCACCAGCCCCGGCACGGGAACGGTGACCGTTGACGTGCGCCACGTCAAGACAGACCAGATGGTCAGCCTTCAAGCCTCCCGCGACATCAGCGTGCTCGACGAAAACGTCGGCTTCGGCTCGACCGGACGATTCGTCGAACTGGTTCAACAACGCCTGGCCGCGCTGCACTTCTACATCCCGCAGACCGGCGTCTACGACCAGGGTACCGGCCTGGCGATCGATGCGTACCACCGCCTCCTGGGCACAGGGACCTCCCAGGACCTCGACAGCGCCACGATCAACTCGCTGCTGGACGGCGTCGGCTCGTTCAAGGTGCTCGATCCGGGCGACGGCACCCACGTGGAGGGCAATCTCTCCGACCAGCTGCTGGCGCTGATCAACGGCTCGAGCGTCTACCGGATCTATCCGATCAGCTCGGGCAAGCCGTCAACCCCAACCGTGCTCGGCCACTTCAGCGTCTACGAACGCGTGCCCGGCTACCTGCCTGACGGCATGTACTACTCGGACTTCTTCATCAGCGGGTACGCGATCCATGGCTACGACCCGGCACCGGACTACCCGGCCAGCCACGGCTGCATGCGCCTGCCGATCGTCGACGCGATCTCAGTCTTCAACTGGCTGAACTACGGCGACGTCGTCGACGTCTACTACGGAGCCTGACCGTCGCTACGGCGCATGACGCTGGAGGCCGCCACCGCCCGCGAGCGCCTGCTGGTCGAGTTGCGCGAGCACGCGCTGGTGATCGGCGAGGTCGTCCTGAGCAGCGGCGCCACCGCTCAGTACCTGATCGACGCCAAACGCGCGATCCTCCGCCTCGGTGGGTTTCTGGCGCTCTCGGAGCTGGTGGCCGCCCAGGCCGGCGCCTGGGGCGCGACCGCAGTGGGGGGAATGACGATGGGCGCCGACCCGATTGCCTGCGCCGCGCTCGCCGGAGGAGCGGACGTGAAGGCGTTCTTCGTGCGCAAGGAGGTCAAGGCACACGGTCTCGCGCGGCGGATCGAGGGTCCTCTGCTGGAGCCGGGAGACAGCTGCATGCTGGTCGAGGACGTCGTCACCACGGGCGGCTCGACGATCCGCGCGCTGCAGGCGGTCCGCGCCGAGGGTCATCAGGTGTGCGGCGTGCTAGCGATCTGCGATCGACTAGCGGGAGGCGCGGAGGCGATCGAGGCCGCCGCCGGCGTTCCCTTCGTGGCGCTGACGACCATCGACGAGATCTACCCGGAGCGCCCAGACCGCGACGGCTGAAGCGCGGTCACGGCAGCGTCCGGCAGTCCGGGCGCACTTGATGAATTGCCTGCACCTTCCAGCCGCCACCGGGGACGGGGGTGAACAGCACGATTGGTGTGCCCCGGGCGATCGCCTCAGAGTATTTGTAGCCGACCGTGGCGACGTTGACGTGCAGCGTCCACGCCAGCAAGGTTTGGTATTCGAGTCGCGTCAGCGGCTCGCCGCAGCCGCTCAGGCGGGCCGCTCCGCCCAGCCCTCTGACGATGCCGGCCAGGCGGTCGATCTCGCTCGTCCGCGCCCGCTGCGCGTGCAGGTCCTTGTGCTCGGTGCGCGCGGCCGAGATCGCCGCCGGCACGAGGCTCAGGACGAGCACGGCTACGACGGCGGCCCCCGCCCACTGCGGTACGCCGGCCAGCCGGGGTGGATCAGCCAGGAGCCTGCCCACCGCCACCGCGGCAAGCACGATCATCACCGCGCCGGCCTCGAACATGTAGCGCGCCAGACCGGGCCATCCGTGCCAGGCGAAGGCGATCTCGATCACCACCCACGCGACCACCCCACCGGCGAGCACCAGCGTGACGCGGTCTCGGCGCAGAAAGGCGAGCACGACCGACAGCAGCGCCGCGAGCTCGAGCGGGAACGCGTACAGATCCAGGAATCGGCGAATCGTCCCGGTCACCTTGTCCCCACGCAGCGCGCGACCGGAGTCCAACGCGTTGCTGGCCGCGACGAATGGCGTGCGCGAGGTGATCGCAGGGATCCCAAACCAGAGCAGTACGATCAGCGCCGATCCGGTGCCGATCAGCCACCGCATCGACGGAATCGCCCGCCAGGCCCAGATCGAATACACAGCGAGGAATGGCCATACCTCGGGGCGTCCGAGCGCCGCCAGCGCGCCGAGCGCGAACGCCCAGCGGTGACGTTTGGACAGATGGCAGTCGATCGCGCCCAGACAGAGCGAAACGATCATCGGATCGGACTGTGCGCTCAGCACGTAATGGGAGTAGTCCTGGATCCCCAGCAGCGCCAGTCCCGCGAACACTGCAGCAGCGATGCCCGCCCATCGACGTTCGGGTGGGGCGGCGGTGAGCCGGTAGGCGATCCGCCCGGCGAACACCACGCCGCTGAGCGACACGGCGACCGAGGTGAACATCCACAGCCACATCTGGTAATGGCCGGCGAGCGCGTAGGGCACCGTGAACAGGTACGGCAGCGGCTTCCAGGACGGGGCGGCGTTCGTATCCAACGACGCGGTCAGGGTCTGACGCCCCCACACGAGCCACCCGTACGGATCAAACCCAGGGCGTGTCCGGGCCCACACGACGAGCGCGACCGAGAACACCAGCAGGCCGATCCCGGTCGCCCACCCGGGGTGTTGGCGCATGAACAGGCGCAGCGTCCACGGCTCGGGCGTAGGCGATCGCTCTGGGGCGCTGCGCGCTGACTCCGGGATCGACGGTGCTTCTAGCGTCCGCTCTGACACGAAGACGCGCGACGGTAGCACGGGCGGTCGCACGCGGTGCCACGACGGGGGGTATTGCCCCCGGCAGGAATCGAACCTGCATCCCGCGCTTAGGAGGCGCGTGCTCTATCCGTTGAGCTACGAGGGCGGCTCGCGAGAGGCTATCCAGCTTGCTACTTTCGTTTTGGCCGGGTTAAGGTCGGGTGACGGCGAACGCAGGGTGTGCTATCCCGCAATGATGGGAGGTTTGACGGTGCCGCAGGGAAGTTTGCGTCGTCTATGAGCACCGGCAATCCAGAAATCCTCATCGAGGCCGAGCACGTCGCGGAGCAATCGGCGGGGCTCGTACCGGAGGCAGCGGGGATTACCGCGCGGTCGCCGATGGAGCTGTTCTGGCGCCGGTTCCGCTCCGACAAGGTGGCGGTGGCGTCGCTGGTCTTCATCGTCCTGCTGATCCTCGCGGCGATATTCGCGCCGCTGATCATCAAGCTCGTCGGGGCACCAGGGCCCAACGTACAGAACACCGGCGCGCTCGACCCCAATTTCGGCACACCGACCGGTCCCAGCTCGGCCCACCTGTTCGGAGTCGACCCGCTCGGCCGCGACGTGTTTTCCCGGACGCTCTATGGGGCGCGCGTATCGCTGCTGGTGGCGTTCGTCGCCACGGGGCTCTCGATGATCATCGGTGTCGTCTCGGGACTGATCGCCGGCTTCTTCCGCGGTTGGACCGACACGATCATCTCCCGCATCATCGACGTCCTGCTCGCATTCCCGATCTTGCTGCTGGCGCTGGGGCTCGCCGCGGCCTGCTCGAATGCGGCTGGGTGTTTGGACGGCCTGATCAAGCCTGGCCTCGGTGACGTGATCTTCGTGATCGCGTTCGTCAACTGGACCTACATTGCCCGGATCGTCCGTGGGCAGGTGCTCTCGCTCCGGGAGAAGGAGTTCGTCGAGGCGGCACGCTCGCTCGGCGCTTCGAATACGCGGATCATCTTCAAGGAAATCCTGCCCAACCTGGTGGCGCCGATCATCGTGTATGCCACGCTGATCATCCCGCAGAACATCCTGTTCGAAGCGGCGCTCTCCTTCCTCGGTGTGGGTGTGCAACCGCCGACGGCAAGTTGGGGCGCGATGCTGGCCGACGCGACGACGATCTTCAACACCGCTTGGTGGTACATGCTGGCTCCCGGGCTTGCCCTGCTGTCCACCGTGCTCGCGTTCAACCTCGTGGGCGACGGTCTGCAGGACGCGCTGCATCCCAAGGCAGCGAGTATTTGATCAAACCATGGAGGAGGTACGCGTGAAGTCGACAACAGAAAGGGCACCAATGCGTGGAACGTCGCGATTGTTTTTGGTAGCGGCTGTGGCCGCCGCCGTAATCGTGATTGCCGGCTGCGGAAGCAGTTCGAGCAGCACTGGCAGTGCGAGCAGCAGCAGCAGTACCCCCACCAACAACACCGGCGCTAAGAATGGGGGAGACGTCACGGTGTTGGAGGTGGCGGGGGGCGTGGACAGCCTCGATCCGGGCTATTGGTACTACCAGACCGACTACACCGACCTCTATCAGACTACCCAGCGCGCGCTGTATGGCTTCACGCCGACCGACACGAGTCCGCAGCCTGATCTCGCCACTGGGCTGCCGAAGCTGTCTGATGGTGGTAAGACGTTGACCATTCATATCCGCTCGGGCGTGCATTACAGCGCTCCGCTGGCCAGTCGCACGGTTGCCGCGGCCGACATCAAGTACGCGATGGAGCGCTGCTTCTCCGCCAGCGTCGGCAACGGCTATGCGTTCACGTACTACGGCAACATCGTCGGGGCTCCGAGCAAGCCGACGCCGAGTGTCCCGAATGTGTCGGGTATCCAGGCGCCCAACCCGTCGACGTTGGTGATCAAGACGACCGTCCCGGTCGGGGTGCTCACGGTGCCCAACGCGCTGGCGCTGCCGTGCACGGTCCCGATTCCGCAGAGCTATGCGGCCCAGTACGACAAGGGAGCCCAGTCGACGTATGGGATGCACCAGGTGTTCACCGGTCCATACATGATCCAGGGAGCAGGCTCTGGCACTGTCCCGAGCTCTGGGTATCAGACCGGCAAGTTGCTGGTGCTGGTCCGCAACCCGAGTTGGGTTCGCTCGACCGATCCGATCCGGCCCGCGCACTTCGACAAGATCACGTTTAAGGGCGGTAATGACATCACCGTGGCCAGCGAGCAGATTCTCAGTGGCCAGAGCATGATGAGCGGCGACTTTGCCGCGCCTCCGAATGCCATCCTCAAGCAGGGCCTGACGACGGACAAGAGCCAGTTCCAGATCGCCCCGAGTGGTGGGAACCGCTACATCGGGCTGAACACCACGATCAAGCCACTCAACAACGTCAACTTCCGCCGGGCGATCGCGGCGGTGATCGACCGCAATGCGCTGCGACTGACCCGAGGCGGCCCGGCTATCGGGACGATCGCGACGCACTTCATCCCGCCCGAGATGCCGGGCTTCCAACAGGCCGGTGGGGACGCGGGCAACCCCGCCAACGACTTCTACGCGAACCCGAACGGCAATATCGCGCTGGCGGAGTCGTACATGAAGAAAGCTGGTTATCCGAGTGGGAAGTACACCGGCCCCCCGCTGCTGACGGTTGCGGACTCGTCGGTGCCGGCGTCGAACACGGCCGAGGCGGTGCAGTCGCAGCTCGGTGAGATCGGGATCAAGCTGACCTTCCGCGAGGTCCCGCACGCGACGATGTACACGAAGTACTGCGAGGTCCCGAAGGCGATGGTGGCGATCTGCCCCTCGCTGGGCTGGGGGAAGGACTTCTTCGACTCCCAGAGCATGATCACGCCTGTGTTCTATGGGCCGAACATCGTCCCCTCGGGGAACACCAACAACGCGCAGGTCAACAATCCGACACTCAACAAGGAGATGCAGGCCGCGGCGCAGTTGACGAATCCGGCTGCGCGGGCCACCGCGTGGGCGCATCTCGACACGCAGATCACCAGCCAGGCGTATGTCATCACCTGGTTGTGGGACAACGAAGTCGGGTTCCACTCCAAGAACGTCGTCGGCGTTCAGTGGCCGTTTAACGGCAACGACTGGGACCTGACGGCCAGCTCGCTGAAGTAGGAGCCGACTGAACCAGGAGACCGCTGCGGGTCCTACCGGAGAGCCGGTGGGGCCCGCGGCGCGCACATAGCGAACCACATGGTCAAATACATAATCCGCCGTCTGCTGTGGGTGATCGTGCTCCTGTTCCTGGTGAGCCTGATGACCTTCGTGGTGTTCTACCTGCTGCCGTCGGCCGACCCCGCCGTGCTGCGCGCCGGTCGGCAGCCGAGCCCGGCCCTGGTCGCGCAGATCCGGCATAACCTGGGGCTCGACAAGCCGTGGTACACGCAGTACTACCGCTACATGAAGTCGCTGGTGCTGCACTTCAACTTTGGCTACAGCTATCAGAGCAACGAATCGGTACGGACGGAGATCTTCAGCCGCTTGCCGGCCACGATTTCACTCACCGTAGGAGCCGCAGTCATCTGGCTCGTGCTCGGGATCGGGGTCGGTACGATCTCGGCTGTGCGACGTCGGTCGAAGTTTGACCGCGCCGCGATGGGAACCGCGCTGGTGGCAATCTCGGCGCCGGTCTACTGGTTGGGGCTGCTGAGCCTGTTCCTGTTCGCCAGCGACATCGGCAAGTTCCCGCTCTTCCCCGGTGCCGGTAGCTACGTGCCGCTGACCCAGAACCCGGAGAAATGGTTTACGTCGCTGATCATGCCCTGGTTCGTCCTTGCGGCGTCGTTTGCCGCCATCTATGCCCGCCTGCTCCGTGCCAACCTGATCGAGACGATGTCCGAAGATTACATTCGCACCGCGCGGGCCAAGGGCCTACCGGAGCGACGCGTGATCCTCCATCACGGGATCCGCGCGGCGATCACGCCGATTGTGACGGCGGCCGGACTGGACGTCGGCGTCCTGCTCGGCGGCGCGATCCTGACCGAGACTGTGTTCAACATTCCCGGCATCGGCCGCCTCGCCTACGACTCGATCCTGGCCGGTGATCTCCCGATGATCCAGGGCACCGTCCTGATCGGGGCGTTCTTCATCGTGATGGCGAACTTGGTCGTCGACATTTTGTACGCGTTCATCGATCCTCGGGTGCGCTACTCGTGACCGGCGACGCGCCGCTGCTCGATGTCCAGGACCTGCGGGTCCAGTTCGATACCGACGATGGGATCGTCCACGCCGTCGACGGGATCTCATATTCGGTCGCACCCGCCACGACGCTGGGCATCGTCGGCGAGTCCGGATCAGGCAAGACCGTCACCTCGTTGACGACGATGGGCCTCACGCGGAGCCGGTCTACCCGCGTGACCGGGAGGATCCTGTTCCAGGGGACGGATCTGCTGACGCTCACGGGCGAGGAGCTTCGCCGCGTGAGGGGCAACGAGATCGCGATGATCTTCCAGGACCCGCTTTCCTCGCTGCATCCGTTCTACAAGGTGGGCCGCCAGATCTCCGAGGCGGTCCGCGCTCATCGTGATGTGTCCAAGGCTGCAGCCCGGGACCGTGCGGTGGATCTGCTGGAGCTCGTGGGGATACCTGATCCTCACCGCAGGGTCGACCAGTATCCGCACGAGTTCTCCGGTGGGATGCGACAACGCGCGATGATCGCGATGGCGTTGGCCAACGAGCCTAAGCTGCTGATTGCGGACGAGCCGACGACGGCGCTCGACGTCACCGTTCAGGCGCAGATCCTGGCGCTCATCGCCGATCTGCAACGCCGGCTGGGCATGGCGGTGATCATCATCACCCATGACCTCGGGGTCGTGGCCGAGATCGCCGACGAGATCGCCGTGATGTACGCCGGGCGGATCGTCGAGCACGCCACCACCGCCTCTCTGTTCGCCTCGCCCGAGCACCCATACACCTGGGGCTTGCTGAAGTCGATACCGCGCCTCGACACCCCCCGCAGCGAGGAACTGGTCCCGATCCAGGGCCGGCCTCCGAGCATGATCAATCGGCCCTCGGGTTGCTTCTTCCATCCCCGCTGTCCCTACGTCTCAGAGGAGCACACTCGTATCGATCCGCGGCTCGAGCCCACGCCGGGCGATCCTGACCACAGTGTCGCTTGCCTGCTCGCTCCACCGGTGCGCTCAGAGATCTGGCACGGATTGATCGCGGGGAGCTCGCCTGAGCTGCTCCGCGGGCTCGCAGTGCCGGCGCCCACGCCGGTCATCGCGGCGCCGGGGCCGCCGGAACGCGGACGCGGCGCATGACCACTGCGGCGGCTGAGCCGCTGGTCGAGGTGCGCAACCTCGTCAAGCACTTCCCGATCACGAGCGGAATCCTGTTCCAGAAGCAGGTTGGGGCCGTCAAGGCCGTCGACGATCTGTCGTTCGACGTGATCAAGGGGGAGGCGCTCGGGATCGTCGGTGAGACGGGATGTGGCAAGAGCACCACCGCTCGGCTGCTCGTGCGCCTGCTCGACGCGACCAGCGGGCAGATCCGGTTCGAGGGCGAGGACATCACGGGTCGGAAGGGTTCCCGGTTGAAGGCGCTCAGGCGGGAGATGCAGATGATCTTCCAGGACCCGTACTCGTCACTCAATCCGCGCAAGACGATCGGCTCGATCATCGCCGAGCCGTTCGCGATCCACGGACTCCACGGGGCCAAGGGAGAGCGCCGCAAGCGCGTTCAAGAACTGATGGACCGTGTGGGGCTCAATCCCGAGCACTACAACCGTTACCCGCATGAGTTCTCCGGCGGCCAGCGCCAGCGCATCGGGGTCGCGCGCGCGATCGCGCTCGAGCCGAAGCTACTCATCGCCGACGAGCCGGTCTCCGCACTCGACGTTTCGATTCAGGCGCAGGTGCTGAACCTTTTACGGGGTCTGCAGCGTGACCTCGGGCTGACCCTGGTTTTCATCGGGCATGACCTGTCGGTCGTCCGCCACATGTGCGATCGGGTCGCTGTGATGTACCTGGGGAAGATCGTGGAGCTGGCGCCGAGCGATGCCCTGTACGGCTTTCCGCGTCATCCGTACACCGGCGCGTTGCTCTCCGCAGTGCCCGTCCCGGATCCGGCTGGAGGTCGCCGCGAACGGCAGCTGCTTTCCGGCGATGTTCCCAGTCCGGCAAATCCGCCGTCGGCGTGCCGCTTTCACACGCGCTGTCCTAAGGCGAGGGACTTGTGCTCGCAAGATGAGCCGCTGTTCGAGGATAAGCACGGCGGAACGCTGGCCGCCTGTCACTTCCCGTTGACGCCGGAGGAGGCCCAGCTGAGTCTGCCCGCGGCTCTGACCGGGGGGTACGGCGCTGGGCCCGCAGTTGGTGAGCCCGCCTGAGCTTGACCGGCCCAGTCGCCATTCGTTGGGCCTCGCCGGCCGACGATCGGCCATTGGCCGAGATCGATCGTGCCACCTGGTGGGGCACCATCACGCCCGCGGCTCGCTGGTCGACCGACCGCGGGTTCTTCACTCCGGGGGTGGATCCGCGCAACGTGCTCGTGGCTGAAGTTGATCGAGTCACGGCGGGGTACGCGCAGCTGGAAGCTCCGACGCCGCTGGCGTCCAACCGGCATGTCCTCGAGCTTCGGGGCCTGGCAGTGCTGCCGGCCTATCGGCGCCGGGGAATCGGTCGTCAGTTGATCGCCGCGGCGATCAACGCGGCCGCCGGCCGAGATGTGCGCCGGCTGCGACTGAGGGTGCTGGCCACCAACCACATTGCTCGGGGCTTGTACGCCTCAATGGGCTTTGCGATCGAAGGCATCCTGCGCAAGGAGTTCCTGATCGATGGCCGCTATGTCGACGATGTGCTGATGGCAATCTGGATCGACGCTCGGGGAGCGGCCTGACGGCAGCGCCTACCCGTCGTCGTCGTCGTCATCGTCGTCGTCGACATACAGCGACTCGCGCGCCAGTTCGTCGCCACCCTTGCCCCACAGTTTGACCTCGAGGAAGTCCGACCGGTAGTTGTCAGGCGCGATCAGCGTAAAGCGCTGCTCGACCAGTTCGCACTGATCGACGGCGAGATTCGCGAGCTCCGCGGTGACGATCGCGCCGCCGGGGATCAGTGGCACTCCCCACACCAATGTCATGTCCGCGACCTTGCCGCCTTCGCCGCGCCAGGTGCCGATCACGTCATCGTTGAGATCGAGCTTCCAATCCGGGTTCGACTCCGCCAGCTCGGCAGTGAACTCAGCCCGCGCGTCGAACTCGCTGGGACTACGCGAGCCCTCGCTGAAGGAGACGAATCCGAACAGCTCGTACTCGGTGGTGGTGCGTGCCACCGCCGGCACGTAGGTACGCCCGCCGTAGGTGCGGTCAGGAAACCAGGCGATCTCGCCCGCATCGCCCAACTCCTCGCCTTCGCTGTCGATCTCGCCGCACGCCGACAGGAAGTGCTCGCGCAGGGTATCCGCCCAGCGACCGTAGGGAAGCGCCTCCTGGGGAGGCTCGGCGGCAAAGCTGATCACGAAGCGGTCGGTTGGTGGCATCGACGCGGGAGCCTACAGACGATTCGCGGTCGCACCGCTAGAAGGCGCCACGTCTGGTCAGCACCGCGGGGATCGTCTTGAGCAGGATCGACAGGTCGACAAAGATCGACCAGCGCTCCAAGTAGAGAAAGTCCAGCCGGACGAGGTCGTCAAAATCGAGCTCCGCACGACCCGAGACCTGCCACAAGCCGGTAATCCCGGGGAGCACGCGGTAGCGCTTCTTGTGCCATTCCTCGAGTCGCTCGAAGTCTCGTAGTGGCAGAGGGCGCGGACCGACCAGTGACATCTCCCCGCGGATCACGTTCACCAGCTGCGGAAGCTCGTCGAGCGAGAACCGGCGCAGGAAGCGTCCGACCGTGGTCAACCGCGGATCCTGGCGGATCTTGAACAAGGCCCCGGATTGCTCGTTGAGCGACTCGAGGTCGTCCTGGACCTGATCGGCGTGCTCACGCATGGTGCGGAACTTGAAACAGCGGAACGGCTTGCTGGCCATCCCAGGGCGAACCGATGGATAGATCACCGGCCCGCGGGAGCTGAGCTTGACAGCCACGGCGATCGCCAGCAGGATCGGTGAGAACACAATCAGCGCGACCGTCGAGAGCACCAGATCGAAGGTCCGCTTGACGGCGTAGTCGATGCCCTCGAACACCGGGGGCCGGAGCGTGAACAGGGGAACCGTCTGCCCGGGAACGAAGTCCGCGCGGTCGATCAGGATCTCCATCGTCGAGGGCGCGACGTGCACCGTGACACCGCGCTGGTGGCAGCAGTCGACCAAGTCGACCGCGCGTTCCTGCGGGAAGTCAGGGTCAGCGATGATGACCTCCTGGATCCGCTCGGCGGCCAGAATCTCGGTCAGCTGATGCAGCGTTCCCAGCGAACGCAGGCCGTTCTCAGGCCGTGGGGTCAGCGAGATGTACCCGACGAGCACGACGTGGCTGCGCGCCCGATCGTCGAGCGCGTGCGCCACCGCCTCGATGTGCTTGCCGGATCCGACCAGCAGCGCGCGCCGACGGTAGCCCGCCGACTCGAGCAGCGCTCCGGTGATGCGCAGGTAGATCTCGCGCAGCGCGGCGATATAGACGGTGCCGAAGAACAGCGAGCCGTAGAAGATGTAGTAGCTCGAGAAATGATCACCGTTGGCCAGCGCGAAGACGAGCGCGATCACGGTGGCCAGGAACAGGGCGGACGCGATCTTGGCCATTCCCGGGCGCTGGGCACGATCCGCGTACAGGTCCACCCGGGCGAACATCAGGACCGTCACCAAGTAGGCAAATGCCAGCCAGGGGCGGGTCTCCTGCCAGGCGGCGCCGAGGTCGAACTTGCCTTCGATCGCCAGCTTCAACGACAGCGCGGTGAACAGCGCGCCGGCGACGCCGAGGAAGTCGAGCGCCAGCAGCGTCGCCACGCGGACGATCCGGCGCAGCGTTTCCACTCTGAGCAAGAACAGCAACAGCGTGGGGCGCTTGCGCCTGACGTCCCGTTCGGGCAACATGACCGGTCCGGCACCGCCATGGGCACCGTGCCTGCCGATAGGGCGGGTCTCATTCTGCTCGATCGTCACGTTGCGCTCAAGCCGTTCACATTCCCCCCACTAGGTAACGGTATATTGACATTGAAGTTACGGAGAAGGTTATGGAGGGATTTCGGGCCGGCTGGGGGCTAACGGGCGAAGCCGACCAGCGCCTGCCTGCCGGAGTGCTCGATCGTCCGCTCGAGTCCATCTCGCAGTTCCACGACCGGTGCCCAGCCGAGGATCTCCTGCGCCAGTCCGGTATCAGGCTGGCGGACCTGCGGGTCGTCCGTGGGCAGGGCTTCGAACACGATCTCTGAACGCGAGCCGGTGACCTCGATCACGGTCTCGGCGAGCTCGAGCAGCGTGAACTCCTTCGGGTTGCCGACGTTGACCGGGTCGTGATAGCCGGACTCGGCGAGGGCGATGATCCCTCGGATCAAGTCATCGACATAGCAGAAGGAGCGCGTCTGGGAGCCGTCGCCGAACACGGTGATCGGCCGATCCTGGAGGGCTTGACGGAGGAAGGTGGGAATCGCCCGACCGTCGTGGGGCCTCATCCTCGGCCCATAGGTGTTGAAGATCCGCACGATCGCGGTATCCACGCCCTGCTGGCGGTGATAGGCCATCGTCAGCGCTTCGGCGTAGCGCTTGGCCTCGTCGTAGACGCCGCGGGGGCCGATCGGGTTGACGTGCCCCCAGTAGCTCTCCGGCTGCGGATGAATCTTGGGATCGCCGTACACCTCGCTCGTGGAGGCGGTGAGGAAACGGGCGCGATGCCGCTTGGCCAGTCCGAGCGTGTGATGGGTGCCGTAAGAGCCCACCTTCAGCGTGTGCAGCGGCAGCCGCAGGTAGTCGATCGGCGACGCGGGCGACGCGAGGTGGTAGACGAAGTCGATCGGCTCCTCGACGTAGTAGGGCTCGATGATGTCGAGGTTGCGATGCACGAACTGGTCGGTCCGGATGTGCTCGATGTTGGCCAGCGAGCCGGTCTCGAGGTTGTCCACGCAGATCACGCGGTGGCCGCGTTGGAGCAGTTCGTCGCACAGGTGGGAGCCGAGGAACCCAGCTCCGCCCGTGACTAGGCACGTGGGCATAAGGTCAATCTAGCTGCTCGGGCGCAGAAAGTGCTCGTCGCCGCGGCGGATCGTCACGCGCTCTGAGTCGAGATGCTCCAGGAGCGCCTGCGCGAACTTGCGTGACGTGCCGAGCTCGTCACGGAGTCCAGCCAGCGTGATCCGGCCTCCCTGGTGCTGAGCGAAGACGACGACGCGGGCGCGGATCGCCGCCAACGCGTCAGGGTGGTAGTGCAGCGTCTTGGAGACCCGCACGGCCCGGCCGGCGCCGCGCAGCGCAGCGAGGTCGGTCGGATCCAGCTCCCGATCAGCCGGGGGCTCGGCGCCCGCGTCACGCAGGCGCCGCTCAAGCTCAAGCGCCGATTCCGACAGCGGCTGCTGCTCGCCCGCGGCCCCAGTGGAATCGGTTTTGGCGGATTGCACAGCCCCAATGGAACCGGCGCCGGCCGATTGCACGGCGCGAGCGGATTCCGCGCGCCCCGATTGCACGGCTCGAGCGGATTCCACCAGCCCCGGCACTTCCACATCTCCAGTCTGCTTAGGGACCCGTACCCGCCTGGAAGTGCCAATGGAATCCGCTTTAGCGGATTTCACAGTTCCACCCCCGAGCGTGTCGGGCGGCGCGATCCGACGGACCACGAAGCGGTCGCCGGCGGCGGCGATCAGCGGCTGCTCGAGCCGGAGCCGCCACGTGCGGCCGCCGAGCCGGGCCAGTCGTGCCGGTGTGTGGCGGGTGCCGTGATGGATTTGCACCCGGTCGCCGTGCGCCGGTTCGTCGGAGTCGAACGCGAGCTCAGCATCGATCACGTCGGTGGGGCGAAACGTGGAGCCGGGCGATGTGAGCACTTGCCCGCGGGAGATCTCGGCCACCCTGACCCCGGTCAGGTTGACGGCCACGCGCTGGCCTGCGTACGCCACCGCCAGCGGTTCGTCGTGGACCTGGACGCCGCGCGCTCGAACCCGCCGGTGGCCGGGCAGAAGCTCGAGCGTGTCGCCGCGGGCGATGGAGCCCGACCACAGCGTGCCCGTGACCACGGTTCCGGCCCCCCGGATCGTGAACACCCGATCGATGTGGAGTCGGGGCGGCCCCGGCGCGGTGGCCCGGCTGGGCAGCGATTGCGCGGCCTCATCGAGCGCCGAGCTCAGCCCGGCGAGGCCCTCACCGGTCCGGGCTGACACGGCAACCAGATCGACGCCCGGGAGCAGCGCGGAAGCCTCGATCATGGCCGGCCGGTGATCGGTCAGATCTGACTTCGTGATCGCCACCACGCCGACCTGGATGTCAAGCGCTCGGAGCACCGCTGCGTGCTCGCGCGTCTGCGGCATCACACCGTCATCGGCGGCCACGGTCATGAGATACAGGTCGAAGCCCGAGGCGCCGGCCACCATCGTGCGCACGAAGCGCTCGTGTCCGGGCACATCGACCACAGACAGGCGACGACCCGACGGCAGGGCGAGGCTCGCATAACCAAGCTCGATCGAGATGCCGCGGGCCTGCTCCTGGGACAGACGGTCCGTGTCCACGCCGGTCAGCGCCCGGATCAACGCGGTCTTGCCGTGGTCGATGTGGCCGGCGGTCCCGAGCGTCAGGGGCGCTGCGCTCAGCCCCGCGGCCGTCCCGTGCGTGAGTGGCGCCGCGGTCATCGGCAGGCCAGCACCTGGCGGACGGCTGCGGCGGCAAGGTCCACCTCAGCTTCGGCGAGCGTGCGCGGATCGAGCACGACGCGTCCATCGTGGATCCGGGCGATCACCGGAGGATCGGCGGCTCTCAGGGCTCGCGCCACCGCGGCGGGGTCATCGGTGTCGCTGAGCGCGACCGCCGGGCCGGCCAGCTCGAGCAGCGGCAGCGCACCGCCGCCCACCTTCGCGACCGTCCGGATCACCTCGGCACCCGGACCGATGGCGGCCTGCATCCGCGCTGCCCGCGCGGCGAGTTCCCGTTCGCTGCAAGCGAGCATGGCCAGCACCGGGATCTCGCGCCGGGCGCGCTGCGGATCCCGGTACAGCATCAGCGTCGCTTGCAGCGCAGCCAGCGAGAGCTTGTCGATCCGCAGCGCTCGCGCGAGCGGATGCCGGCGGGCGGCGTCGATCGCCTCGGGTCGGCCGATCATCAGCCCCGCCTGAGGACCGCCGAGGAGCTTGTCCCCCGAGCAGCAGACGATCGTTGCGCCAGCCGCGACCGAGCGCGTGAGCCCCGGCTCGTCGCCGAACCCGTCGACGCCGCCGGCGTCCGCGAGCAGGCCGGATCCGACGTCGTCGATGACCGGCACGCCGAGTGAGCACAGGGCCTCGATCGAGACGTCCTGCACGAACCCGATGGTGCGAAAATTCGACTGGTGCACGCGCAGGATCGCCGCCACCCGACTCTCCGGCGCAGCCACCGCGCGTTCGTAGTCGCGAGCGCGGGTCCGGTTTGTGGTTCCGACCTCGACCAGCTCCGAGCCCGACTGGGCGATCACCTCCGGGATCCGGAAGCCGCCGCCGATCTCGATCAGCTGGCCCCGTGAGACGGCGATCGCGCGGCCCGGTCCGGCGAGCGCGGCTGCGCTGAGCAGCACCGCCGCCGCGCCGTTGTTGACCACCGTCGCGGCGTGCGCCCCCGTCAGCTCGCACAGCAGATCCTCGACGTGGGCCTGCCGCGATCCGCGGGCTCCGGAGCCCAGCTCGTATTCGAGGTTCGAGTAGCCCTCAGCGACGCGCGCAACGGCGTCGCGCGCAGCCAGGGCAAGCGGCGACCGTCCCAGGTTGGTGTGCACGATCACGCCCGTCGCGTTGAGCACGCGACGCAAGGACGGCTGCGCCAGTGCGGCCAAGTGCGCGCGGGCGCTGTCAATGATGTTCCCGTTGGCGTCGGCCCCGGCCCATATCGCCACCCTTCGCTCCTCGATCGCGCGTCTCGCAGCCACGACCGCAAGCGCATGTGGCGCGTCGAGTGCCGCCGCGAGCTGATGAACGGCGGGGAGCTCGCTCAGCCCGGCGTCACGCCGCTCACCCACTCGCCCTCTTCCCTCTTCCAGATCGGTGCTTGGGCCTTGATCTCATCGATGATCTCCCGCGCGCCTGCGAACGCCTCGGGACGGTGGGGCGCCGAGACGGCGACGGCGACTGAGGCCTCGGACAACGGCACCGTCCCGATGCGGTGCTCGGCGGCCGCTGCGCACAGTGCATGCCGCTCGATCGCGACGGCGACGATCGCGGCGATCTTCGCCTCCGCCATCGACACGTAGGCTTCATACTCGAGCACGGCCACGTCTCGGGTCACCCCGAGAAAGGTGACCACGGCTCCGGCGCGTGGGTCGCGCACCAGCTCGATCAGCGGATCGAGCGCCAGCGGCTCGTGGGTCACCCGCACGTGCACGACGCCGACCTCGCCCCCTGACACGGGCGGGATCAACGCGACCTCGTCCCCGGCGTGCAGGACCGCCTCGAGATCCGTGTACTCGCGGTTGACCGCCATCACCACTGGCACGCCGTCGGTGAGCGCACTGATTTGCGCCAGCGCGTCACTGACCAGCGAGCCCTCAGGAAGCTCGAGCTCGACCTCGTCGGCGCCGGCTCGCTCGCGCAGCAGGGCAAACAGGCGGACGCGGACTTGCATGAAAGACAGGCTATCCGCTCGGTCGTGGGTAACCTCTATGACCGAGATGGCCACCGCCGACGAGCACCGCACGATCGCTCCGATCGTCGGTCCAGACGATCCGCGTCGGTTCACCGACTCCGGGATCGAGGTCAAGCCGCTCTACGGCCAGGATGACGTCGGCGAGGATCTGTCCGAGCGCCTGGGCGAGCCCGGGGAGTACCCGTTCACCCGCGGCGTGCACCGCGAGATGTACCGCCAGCAACTGTGGACGATGCGCCAATACGCCGGTTACGCGAGCGCGAAGGAGTCCAACGAGCGCTACCGCTACCTGCTCGACCACGGCTCCACCGGCCTCAGCATGGCGTTCGACCTGCCTACCCAGCTCGGGCTCGACTCGGACGATCCGCGCTGCCTGGGCGAGGTGGGCCGCACGGGCGTCGCGATCGACACGATCGACGACATGCGCACCGCGTTTGACGGCATCCCGCTCGACGCGGTCTCCACCTCGATGACGATCAACGCCCCGGCGGCCGTGCTGTTGCTGCTCTACGAATTGGTGGGCGAAGAGCAGGGAGTCGCCTCCGAGCAGCTCCTGGGGACGACGCAGAACGACATTCTCAAGGAATACATTGCGCGGGGGAACTTCATCTACCCGCCCGAGGGAGCCATCCGGCTGACCACCGATCTGTTTGCGTACTGCAACGAGCGGATTCCGCGCTGGAACACGATCTCGATCAGCGGGTACCACTTCCGGGAGAAGGGCTGCTCCGCAGTCCAGGAGGTCGCGTTCACGCTCGCCAACGGTGCCGCCTATGTGCAGGCCGCGCTCGACGCGGGACTCCAGATCGACAGGTTCGCGCCGCGATTGGCGTTCTTCTTCAACGGGCACAACAACGTGTTCCAAGAGGTGGCCAAGTTCCGGGCGGCGCGCCGGATGTGGGCCGAGATCATGCGAGAGCGCTTCCGCGCGCAGGACGAGCGTTCGTGGCGGTTGCGCTTCCATACCCAGACCGGTGGCGTGACGCTGACCGCCCAGCAGCCTGAGAACAACATTGTGCGCGTCGCCCTGCAGGGCTTTGCCGCCGTCTGCGGCGGCACGCAGTCGCTCCACACCAATGGTTTCGACGAGGCGCTCGCGCTGCCGACCGAGCGGGCGGCGAAGATCGCCCTGCGCACCCAGCAGATCATCGGGTATGAGTCCGGTGCGGCCGACACCGTCGACCCGTTTGCGGGTTCCTATTTCGTCGAGGCGCTGACCGACGAGATCGAGCTCCGAGCGCGGGAGCTGATCGCCAAGGTCGATGAGCTTGGCGGTTCCGTGCAGGCGATCGACTTCATGAAGAACGAGATCGAGGAGTCGGCGTTCGGCTACCACGAGCGCTACCGGATCGAGCAGGACATCGTCGTCGGGGTCAACAAGTTCGTTCAGGACACCCCGGAGGTACCGGATACGTTGCGGGTCGATCCCGAGTCCGAGCGCCATCAGGTGGAGCGTCTGAAGGCATTCAAAGCCGACCGCGACCGGTCACTCGTGCAGCGCCGCCTCGAGGAGGTGCGGGAGTGCGCGCGGGGCACCGACAATCTGCTGCCGGTCCTCCGCCAAGCCCTCAAGGATCGCTGCTCGATGGGCGAGACCTGCAGCGCGATGCGCGACGTGTTCGGGGAGTACAAGCCGACGTTCTGAGCGCGGGTGGCCCGGCTCCTGTCAGCGGCCGGTACGTTTCCTGCCCTTGGTGCTCACCGCAGTTGTTTTCTGGCAGGTCATTCTCGCGCTCCACATCGCGGCGGTGATGATCGCGTTCGGAGTCACGTTCGCCTATCCGCTGTTCGTCGTGGCCGGCGCGCGCATCGACCCGCGGGCGATGCCGTGGTTTCACCGCGTGCAGGTGGTGATCGGACGGCGTCTGATCAGTCCGGGCCTGGCCGTCGTCCTCCTGGCCGGGATCTACCTGGCGTCCAAGCTCCACCAGTGGCACGCTTTCTACGTCCAGTGGGGACTGGCGGTGGTCGTCGTGCTCGGCGCGATCGAGGGGGCAATCATGATTCCCCGTGAGCGAAAGCTCGCGGAACTGGCCGAGCGGGACATCGCCGCCTCAGGCTCGGGCGAGGTCGCGTGGAGCCCCGAGTACGCCTCGTTGCTAACACGGGTCAGGATCGCCGGCACGGTCGTGAGCCTGCTCGTGCTGATCACCGTGTACCTGATGACCGTGCAGGCCGGTACGTGAGCGCCGCTCAGCGTTCGCTGTCCAGAGCGATCATCTGCGCCTCCCCGTAGCGCTCGCCGGCGACGGCTCCGGGGGGTATCGCCTGCTCGATCCGCTCGAGGTCTGGGGCGCTCAGGGTCAGCCCGAGCGTCTGCAGCGCTTCGTCCAGGCGTTCACGGGTGCGCGCGCCGATCACGGGGATGATGTCCTCGCCCCGTGACAGGACCCACGCGATCGCCAACTGGGCGACCGACGCGCCCGTCTGCGCTGAGATCACGCGCAGCTGATCGACCAGCGCGAGGTTGCGCTGTGCGTTCTCGCCTTGAAAGCGGGGGAACATGGCCCGAGAATCGCCTTTCTCGGGGCTCTGATCGGGAGACCAGTGGCCGCCGATCAACCCGCGCGAGAGCACTCCGTAGGCGGTGACGGCGATCCCCAGCTCGCGGCACGCAGGGAGGATCTGGGTTTCGATCCCGCGCGAGATCAGCGAATACTCGATCTGCAGGTCGGCGATCGGATGCACCGCCGCCGCCCGACGGATGGTCTCGGCGCCGACCTCGGAGAGCCCGATTCTTCGCACGTAGCCCGCCTGCACCAGCTCGGCGATCGCCCCGATCGTCTCTTCGATCGGCACCTGCGGGTCCAGCCGCGCCGGGCGGTAGACGTCCACATGGTCGGTTCTGAGACGCTGCAGCGAATAGGCGAGTGCAGTCTTGACAGCGGCCGGCCGCGCGTCATAACCGAGCCAGCTGCCATCCGGGCCGCGCTGGGCGCCAAACTTGACGCTGATCAGCGCCCGATCGCGGTGAGCGCCGTGAAGCGCTCTGCCGATCAGCATTTCGTTGTGGCCCATGCCGTAGAAATCGCCGGTGTCGATCAGGTTGATGCCGGCGTCGAGGGCGGCATGAATCGTCGCGATGCTCTCGGTCTCGTCGGCTGGCCCGTAGGTTCCCGACATCCCCATGCAGCCGAGCCCGAGCTTCGAGACAGCGGGTCCGTCGGCGCCAAGCGTGGTGGTCATCTGCGTCCGGTTTCCTCTCGTTTCCAATCTCAGCCAATGCTCCTCATGATGCCGAATGCAAGCCTGCGCTCCGGGCAGGAGTCGTGCGTGAGCGGTCGAACCACGATCCATGACAGAGCACGAGGCAAGCCGAACGCTGGTCAAGTCACCACCCGAGTTGTGGGCGGAATGCAGCGATGCGGCTTCGCTAACCCGTCATCTCGGCCAGTTCGGCGAGATCCGCATCACGAGGCTCGAGCCAGAGACCGCCGTTGCCTGGGAGGGCGAGCATGCGAGCGGCACGGTGAGGCTCGAGCCGTCGGGATGGGGAACCCGGGTGATTCTGACCGCACGCCGGGTCGCGGGCGAGGCTGGCCCGGCGGTTGAGGCTGGCCCGGCGGTTGAGGCTGGCCCGGCGGTTGAGGCTGGCCCAGCGGTTGAGGCTGGCCCGGCGGTTGAGGCTGGCCCGGCGGTTGAGGCTGGCTCGGCGGTTGAGGCTGGCCCGGCGGTTGAGGCTGGCCCTCCGGACCAGGATGGTGGTGGGGTCGATCCGGTCCAGCCGGCGTCGCGAGCCCGGGTTTTGGGGCGTTTGTTGGGCTTGTTCCGGCGCGCGCCCAAGGCGTCCGGGGTGCAACGGCCGGCCGTGGAGCCAGCTGGGTCCGAGCCGGCCGGGCTTGAACCGCCTCGGTCGAAGGCCGCATTGGGGAGCGTCGCTGCAGCGTCGGCGGCACTTGGCGAGGACGGGCGCTCTGAAACGGCGCCAGCCCCAGCCGCGATCGACTCCCGGGCAGCGCTGGCCTCAGCTCTGGACAGCCTCGGCCAGGCCCACCACCGGCCGTTTTCAGGGGGATGTGGGCCAACTTTGGCTTTTGGCGTCCACCCCTTGCACGCCAAACGCCAAGGTTCAGCGCGACCTTGAGGCTGATGCACGCATCGCGTGGCTAGACTCGCGCCCCGAGTGCGCGACAAGGCCCCCGAGACATACGAAGAGAAGCTGGGCCACCTGGAGGAGCTCCGCTACGAGGCGATTCACGCCGGCTCTGAGGCAGCGGTCGAGAAGCAGCACGCGAAGGGTAAGTACACCGCCCGCGAGCGGATCGAGAAGCTGCTCGACCCGGGGTCGTTCCAGGAACTGGACACGTTCGTCCGCCACCGCACGTATGAGTTTGAGATGCAGAGGAACCGGCCCTATGGCGATGCGGTGGTGACCGGCCATGGGACGATCGACGGCCGACGCGTGTGCGTGTTCAGCCAGGATTTCACGGTGTTCGGTGGGTCGCTGGGCGAGGTGATGGCCGAGAAGATGTGCAAGATCATGGACCTGGCGGCGAAGATCGGCTGCCCGGTGGTCGGCATCAACGACTCGGGCGGCGCCCGCATCCAGGAGGGGGTGGTCTCACTCGGCGCCTACGGGGACGTGTTCGTGCGCAACGTTCAGTGCTCCGGCGTGATCCCGCAGATCAGCCTGATCATGGGTCCGTGTGCCGGGGGAGCGGTCTACTCGCCCGCGATCACCGACTTCATCTTCATGGTCAAGGAGACCTCGCACATGTTCATCACCGGCCCCGACGTGATCAAGACGGTCACGGGCGAGGAGGTCGAGTTCGAGGCGCTGGGTGGCGCGATGACCCACAACTCCAAGTCTGGGGTGGCGCACTTCGCCTCCGAAGATGAGGACGAATGCCTTCAGGACACGCGTTACCTGTTGTCGTTCCTCCCCCAGAACAACCTCGAGCTGCCGCCTCGCGTGCAGCCGACTGACGACCCGCTGCGCATGGACCCCGAGCTCGATCACGTCGTGCCCGACAGCGCCAACAAGCCCTACGACATGCGCGACGTGATCCACCACGTGTTTGACGATGGCGAGTTCTTCGAGGTACACGAGCACTACGCCCGCAACATCGTCTGCGGGTTCTCGCGTCTGAACGGCTACGCGGTCGGCGTGGTCGGCAATCAGCCCGCACAGCTCGCCGGGGTGCTCGACATCGACGCCTCGGTCAAGGCGGCCCGCTTCGTGCGCACCTGCGACGCATTCAACATCCCGCTGATCACCTTCACCGACGTGCCCGGATTCCTGCCCGGCACCAACCAGGAGTGGGGCGGGATCATTCGTCACGGGGCGAAGCTGCTCTACGCCTACACCGAGGCCACCGTCCCCAAGATCACGATCATCACCCGCAAGGCGTACGGCGGCGCCTACGACGTCATGGCCTCCAAGCACATGCTCGCCGACTTCAACTTCGCCTGGCCCACGGCCGAGGTGGCTGTCATGGGCCCCGAGGGCGCCGTCAACATCATCTATCGCCGCGACCTGCAGTCCTCTCCGACGCCAGAAAATCGGCGCGAGAAGCTGATCAATGACTACAAGGCGCACTTCGCCAATCCGTACGCCGCGGCCGAACGTGGCTACATCGACGACGTGATCGTCGCGCACGAGACGCGCCCCAAGATCATCACCGCGCTCGAGACGCTCCAGACCAAACGCGTCGCGGGCCCTAAGCGCAAGCACGGGAACATCCCGCTCTAGGCGAGAGCGAAGATCCGCCGCGGACCTACAAAGTGACCATCTGCGCCTCGACCCGGCCTGCGCGCCACGCCTCCAGGGCGGCGGCGGCGATCGCCAGGTCCTGAATCGCCAGCCCGGTCGAGTCGAACAGCGTGACCGCTTCCGGGTCGTCCCGACCGGGGGCCTCGCCGACCAGGACGGCGCCCAGCTCGGTCACTCGCTCGCGGGTCACGGCGCCGGCGGCCACGGCCGCGGTCAGCTCGCCGCCGTGTGACCCCTGCGTCCACTCGTCGCAGAACAGCGCGCACGCGGTCACTGCAGCCACGCTCGCCTCGGACTTGCCCGGGCCGTCGGCGCCGAGCATGTTGAGGTGCAGGCCCGCGCGCAGATCGTCGGCCTCGACGACGATCTCGGCGCCGGGGGTGACACAGCAGACGACAGTGCAGGCCAGCGCCTGCTCGCGTGATCCGGCGCTCCAGCCCAGTTCGATCGCGAGTGCGCGTGCGGCCGCGGGGTTGGGGTCGCAGCAGACGCCGGGCCCGTAGCCCGCCGCCACCAGGCAGCGGGCTGCCCACGCCCCGTGCAGGCCGCAGCCGATGATCCCCACCGAGTCCGCGCCGGCGGGCGCGAGCGCGCGGGTGGCCACCACCGCGACCGCACCGGTGCGCAGGGCGGTGACCGAACGCGCGTCGAGCAGCATCAGCGGCTCGCCGGTGGTGGCGTCAGACAGGCAGATCACGCCCGTGACGGTCGGCAGGCCATGGGCGGGGTTGCCCGGAAATGAGGTGATCCATTTCAGCAACGCGAGCCCGTCGCCGCGGGCCGGCATGGCGCGGAAATCGCCGAACGGCGGACTCTCGAGGTAGACCTTGGGCGGCATTACCCATTCGCCGGCGTGCAAGCGCCGGAACGCCTCGCCGACGCGATCGATCGCCTCCGCCGGCGAGACGGAGCTGAGCACGCCAGCCTGGTTCAAGACGGGGAGCATCGCCACGGGCCGCGCACGATACCCTCGGGCCGCGCCACCACGGGCCGCGCCACCACGGGCCGCGCCACCACGGGCCGCGCCACCACGGGCCGCGCCACCACGGGCCGCGCCACCACGGGCCGCGCACGATACCCTCGGCGGCGATCGTGAACCGCCGCCCCAAGCTCTCCATCGTCGCGCCGGGGGCCTCACCCGAGGAGGCGGCGGCAGTGGTCGCCGCACTCGAGCGCTTCATGCGGGAGACGGCACCGCCACCGGTGCCACCAGCGCCGCCGCAGGACGCCTGGCAGCGCGCGGCCCTGCACGAGGGCGTCGCCCGTGAGCCGGGCGAGTCGCCACCATGGGCGTGGTGACGGTTCGCCCCTGCGCGGGCGTGACGGTGCGACTCGCCCGGAGGGGATGGTGGGCCCCCGCGAGGGTGACGGTGCGCTCTGCGCGGCCTCCACGAAGGCCATGGGAAGGGCGCGCGCGGTTTGATTGACGGCAAAATAGCCGTATTCAGATAGCCTTTTGGTACATTCTCGGTGTAGCTCTGCTGGTGGCGAACCGATTCTGACCGGAAGGAGCCCGATGGAGCCTGCATCGCTAGACGCCGTGAAAGCTGACGCTCGCTCGGGATCGCTCGAAAATCCGGAGGTGGTGGAGAACGTCCCGGGCCACGTGATCCCGATCCTCGAGCGCGAGTTCGACGACTTCGATACCGAGTCGACGCGCTACCTGAAGGGCGAGTTGCAGCCAGACGACTTCACCAAGTTCCGTCTCAGGCAGGGTGTCTACGGCCAGCGCCAGCCCGATGTCCAGATGATCCGGGTCAAGTTGCCGATGGGTGGCGTGACCCCCGACCAGCTCGACGCCTTCGCCGAGGTGATCGACAAGTACGTTCCGCTGCGCAAGGGCCACATCACCACGCGCCAGAACATCCAGATGCACCACATTCCGCTCCCCGACGTCGCCGAGTTGATGCGGGAGATCGCGGAGGTGGGTCTGTCCTCACGCGAAGGCTGCGGGAACACCATGCGCAACGTGACCGGCGACCCGCGCGCCGGTGTGCTGGAGGGCGAGGAGTTCGACATCACGCCGTATGCCGGCGCATACGTGCGCTACTTCGTGCGCCACCCGACCACGCAGGCGATGCCGCGCAAGGTCAAGACGGCCTTCACGGCCACCGATGAGGACAACGCGATCACGCGCATCCACGACATGGCGTTCGTCCCTCGCGCGCGCGACGGCGTCCGCGGGGTCGAGATCCGGGTGGGTGGCGGCACCTCGATCATGCCGCGGCTCGCGCCGACGCTGTATGAGTTCGTCGAGCTCGAGAACGGCGAATACCTGAAGGTGACCGAGGCGTGCATGCGGATCTTCGACCGTCAGGATTTCCTGCGGGTGAACCGGGCGCGCGCGCGGATCAAGGTGCTGATCGACAAGATCGGCATCGATGCGTTCCGTGAACAGGTCGAGCAGGAGCTGGAGGGCGATTGGGTATCAGAGCGTGACTTCTCGCTCGATCAGATCCGGTTCGATGTCGATGAGGCCGGACGCGCCCCGACTCCGCACGACTCCTACGCGACCCCGAACAGTGACCACAGCGAGTTCACCCACTTCCTGGAGTCAAACGTGATGCCCCAGCGTCAGGGGGGCTTCTCCACCGTCGAGGTGACGGTCAAGCGCGGCGACGTCACGCCTGAGCAGCTACGTGGTCTCGGGCAGATCATGCGCGACTACACCGGCGACTCCGCGCGCACCACCGTCCAGCAGAATGTCGTCCTGCGCTGGGTTCGCGACGAGTCAATCTATGAGGTGTGGCAGCGTCTGGGCGAGCTCGGACTCGCCGATCCCGGAGCCGACGAGATCTCCGATGTGGTGAGCTGTCCCGGGACTGATTCCTGCAAGCTCGGCATCACGAGCTCGATGGGGCTCAACCGAGCGGTGCAGGAGCGGATTGTGCAGATGGAGCTCGACGATCCGCTGACCCGCCGCATCCACATCAAGATGAGCGGTTGCCCCAACGGCTGCGGACAGCACCACATCGCCGACATCGGCTTCTACGGCGCCTCGACGAAGGTCGGCCAGCACACGGTTCCCGCCTACATTCCGCACCTCGGCGGCACCTACGAGGGCGGCGAGGTGCGCTATGGGCAGCGTCTCAAGGCGCGGCTGCCGGCGAAGCGCGTTCCCGAGGCGGTCGAGCGCTGGGTACGCTTCTACGAGTCCGAGCGCGCTGCCGGCGAAACCTTCCATGCCTTCGTCGAGCGGGTCGGGACGCCGGAGTTCGAGGCGAAGGTGAAGGATCTGACGATGCCGATCGAATTTAACCTTGAGAACATGAACTACTTTGTCGACTGGAACCGCACCGGGCCGTTCGAGGTCCAGCGCGGCGAGGGTGAGTGCGCGGTCTGAGGTTCGTGAGCGTTCTCGCCCCTGATCTCGAGACGGCCTCCGCCCAGGAGGTGCTGGCCTACGCCGTGGAGCACTTTCACCCGCGGCTGACGATGGCCTGCTCGTTCCAGAAGGAAGAGTCGGTGCTCGTCCACATGCTGTGCGAGATCGAGCCCGAAGCGCGGGTGTTCACGATCGATACCGGAGTCCTGTTCCCGGAGACGCTGGCGACCTGGAAGCGGTTCGAAGACCGGTTCGGCGTCAACGTCGAGGTCGTCGATGCGCGCAGCCCGGACGAGGCGTGGACGGCGGCTCGCTGCTGCGGCGCGGCCAAGGTCGACGCGCTGGAGCGCGCGCTGAGCGACGTGGACGCCTGGATCACGGGCATCCGTCGCGAGCAGGCACCGACGCGAGCGGTGACGCCGAAGCTGCAGCGAGACGAGCGCCGGGGAATCTGGAAGGTCAACCCGCTGGCGGACTGGACCGAAAAGGATCTGTGGCGCTACATCCACGCCCATGATCTCCCGTACCACCCGTTGCACGATCAGGGCTACGCCTCGATCGGCTGCGCGCCGTGCACGCTGCCGGGGACGGGCCGTGACGGCCGCTGGGCCGGTGAAGACAAGACCGAGTGCGGGATCCACGAATGAACGCGCTCCATTACGAGCTCTCGCATCTCGAGACCCTGGAGGCGGAGTCGATCCACATCTTCCGGGAGGTCGCGGCGGAACTAGAGCGCCCTGTGCTCCTGTTCAGCGGCGGCAAGGACTCGATCGTCCTGCTGCGTCTGGCCGAGAAGGCATTCCGTCCCGGCGGGTTCCCGTTTCCGATCATGCACGTCGACACGGGCCACAACTTCGACGAGGTGATCGAGTTCCGTGACCGGGTCGTCTCAGCACTCGGCGAGCGGCTGATCATCGCCAACGTGCAGGATTCGATCGACGCCGGCCGGGTCGCCGAGGAGACCGGTCCGAGGGCCTCGCGCAACCGTCTGCAGACGACGACCCTGCTCGACGCGATCGAGGAGCACGGATTTGACGCGGCGTTCGGCGGCGCGCGGCGCGACGAGGAGCGGGCCCGCGCCAAGGAGCGCATGTTCTCGTTCCGCGACGACTTCGGACAGTGGGACCCCAAGCGCCAGCGCCCGGAGCTGTGGGCGCTGTACAACGGCCGCATTCGCAAGGGCGAGCACGTGCGCGTATTCCCGATCTCGAACTGGACCGAGCTCGACGTATGGCAATACATCGCCACCGAAGCGCTCGAGGTTCCCTCGATCTACTTTTCGCATCCGCGCCGGGTGTTCGCGCGGGACGGGATGCTCTACGCCCACAGTCCCCACGTGGAGCTGATCGACGGCGAGGAGCCGTTCGAGGAATTCGTTCGCTACCGGACGGTCGGCGACATGACGTGCACGGGTGCGGTCCGCTCGCGCGCGAGCACGCTGCCGGATGTGGTGGCGGAAATCGCGGCGACGCGGATCACCGAGCGAGGGGAAACGCGTGCGGATGACCGCGTCACCGAGGCAGCGATGGAGGATCGCAAGCGCGAGGGCTACTTTTAGTGGCCGCCACCAACGGTCACACGCTGCGCACCCGGACCAGCGAGCTGTTGCGAATCGCCACCGCCGGGTCCGTCGACGACGGGAAATCGACGCTGATCGGACGTTTGCTGCACGACTCCAAGTCGATCTTGGAGGACCAGTTGGAGCACGTCGTGCAAACCTCCGAGCGCCGTGGTGACGGATATGTCAACCTGGCCCTGCTGACCGACGGCCTGCGGGCCGAGCGTGAGCAGGGCATCACGATCGACGTCGCCTACCGGTACTTCCAGACCCGGCGGCGGAAGTTCATCATTGCCGATACCCCCGGGCACGAGCAATACACGCGCAATATGGTGACCGGCGCCTCGACCGCCGATCTGTCGATCGTTCTCGTCGATGCGCGCAAGGGGGTCAGCGAGCAGACGATGCGTCACGCGTTCATCGCCTCGCTGCTGCGTATTCCACATCTCGTGGTGTGCGTGAACAAGATGGACCTGGTCGGCTATGACGAAGCGGTCTTCTACGGAATCCTCGACGAGTTGACCGATTGGGCGGCCCGGCTGCAGATTCCCGACATCACGTTCATCCCGATCTCCGCGCTGCACGGCGATAACGTCGTGGCGCGCTCGCATGCGATGCAGTGGTATGGCGGCGCCCCGCTGCTCTACCACCTCGAGCACGTGGTGATCGCCCCCGACCGCAATCTGGCTGACGTGCGCTTCCCGGTGCAGTGGGTGATCCGCCCGATGGACGCCAAGCACCACGACTACCGCGGCTACGCGGGTCAGGTCGCCGGCGGCGTGCTTCGGGCCGGCGACAAGGTGGTGGTGCTGCCCGGCGGTCAGCACACCACGATCGATGCAATCGACACCTATTCCGGGCCGTTGGAGGCGGCGTTCCCAACCATGTCGGTGACGCTGCGGTTCGCCGACCAGATCGACATCTCCCGGGGCGACATGATCGTCGAGGCCGAGGATCCTCCGGTCACCGCACGCGAGCTCGAGGCGATCGTCTGCTGGATGAGCGATCGACCAATGCGTCCCGGCGGTCGTTACGTGATCAAGCACACGACTCGCACTGCGCGGACCGTGATCAAGGAGCTCGAGCACCGGGTCGACGTCAATACGCTTGACCATGTGCCGGCTCAGGAACTCGCGCTCAACGAGATTGGCCGCGTGCGGCTGCGCTGCAGCGCAGCGTTGATCGTCGACCCCTATGCGCGTAACCGAACCACCGGAAGCTTCATCCTGATCGATGAGACGACGAACGACACCGTGGGCGCCGGGATGGTCCTGGGCGCCCAGTAGCGGCGGGCCGCGACCAGGCCGGCCCCGGTGGCCCACGGGCCGGTAGAGTGGCCCGGGCTCCATGTTCTCGAAGGTCTTGATCGCCAACCGCGGCGAGATCGCGGTCAGAATCTTGCGCGCCTGCGAGGAGCTCAGCATCGCGACGGTTGCGGTGTATTCGGAGCTCGACCGCGACGCGCTGCACGTGCAGCGGGCCGATGAGGCCTACCTGCTCGGGCCCGGGCCGGCCGCCGAGAGCTACCTCGCGATTGACCGGCTGCTCGACGCGGTTGCGCGCTCCGGGGCGCAGGCCGTCCACCCGGGCTACGGGTTCCTGGCTGAGAACGCCAGCTTCGCGGCCGCGCTGGAGGAGCGCGGGATCACGTTCATCGGGCCTCCATCCACGGCCATCGAGGCGATGGGATCCAAGACGCGCGCTCGGGAGCTGATGGCCAAGGCCGGCGTGCCGATCGTGCCCGGGACGACCGAGCCGGTGCCGACGCTCGCGGACGCTCGCGCGCTGATCGCCGAGACGATCGGCTATCCGGTGGCGGTCAAGGCGGCGGGTGGCGGGGGCGGTAAGGGCTTTCGCGTGGCCCTGTCAGCGGACGAACTGGAATCGGCGTTCGAAGGCGCCGCGCGCGAGGGCGAGAAGTTCTTCTCCGACGCGACGGTCTACCTCGAGCGCTACCTGCCGGATCCGCGTCACGTCGAGGTCCAGGTGCTGGCTGATCGGCACGGCAACGTGGTCCATCTGGGGGAGCGTGACTGCTCGCTGCAGCGCCGCCACCAGAAGCTGATCGAGGAGGCGCCGGCGCCGGCGGTCACCGATGAGCTGCGAGCGCGGATCGGCACGATCGCCACCGAAGCGGCGGCGGCCGTCGCCTATACGGGCGCGGGCACGATCGAGGGGCTGCTGCAGGGCGAGGAGTACTTCTTCCTGGAGATGAACACCCGCGTCCAGGTCGAGCACTGCGTGACCGAGATGGTGACCGGGATCGACATCGTCAAGGAGGGCATTCGGGTCGCCGCGGGCGAGCCGTTATCGATCACGCAGCAGGACGTGGTGCTGCGAGGCCACGCGATCGAGTGCCGGATCAACGCGGAGGACGCGAGCAGGAACTTCGCCCCCGCTCCGGGGGCGATCGCGGCCTACCGCGAGCCGGGCGGCCCGGGGGTCAGAGTCGACTCCGGCGTCGGGCCGGGCTCCGAGATCTCGCCCATGTACGACCCGATGGTGGCCAAGCTGATCGTCTGGGACGTCGATCGCGAGCAGGCCACCGCGCGGATGCTGCGTGCGCTGGGCGAGTATCAGATCGAGGGTCTGCAGACGCTGCTGCCCTTCCATACGGCGATCCTGCAGACCCGCCAGTGGGCCAATGGTGAGACGTGCCGTGACCTGATCGAGGACCGCGCATGGTTGAAGGGGTTGGCGGCGCCGAAGCCCTCAGAGCCGCGCTCAGCTCCGCCGGAGACCCAGGCAGCGACGGTGCAGCAGAGCTACACGGTCGAGGTCTCGGGCAAGCGCTTCGAGGTCACGGTCATCGGGCCAGGGTTCGCCGGCGGCGCCGGGCCCGTCAATGGCGCCGCGCCGGCCGCTACTCCCGCGCCGGCCGGACGCAAGCCCGCGCGCCGCCGGGAACGCGCAGCCGGTGGGGGCGCCGGCGCCGGCGGAGACACGCTCGTCTCGCCGATCCAGGGCACCGTGCTGAAGGTCGCCGTGCAGGCTGGCGCGTCCGTCGAGGAGGGCGCGCTGGTGTGCGTGATCGAAGCGATGAAGATGGAGAACGAGATCACCGCGCACAAGTCAGGCAAGGTTGCCGAGCTGCTGATCGCGGTCGGGGCATCGGTGGGAAGCGGGGACACGCTGGCGGTGATCTCCTCGGCGGAGGAATAGGGAGGGCCGGTGGCGGGTCAACCGGATTGCAGCCTGCCGACGTTCTCGGCGTGGATTCGCTTCTGCTCGGAGGTGATTCGGCCCCGAGGTAAGGGCGCCGCGGCGCCGCGGCGCGACAGGGCGCTCAGATAATCGACGTCCTGCTTGAGCAACCTTCCTGCCTGCTCATGCGACAGCGGTCCGCCGTGGCCGGGAATGACGGTTCGGGCCTGCTGCACGAGCGGCGCCAGTCGATCCAGCGTCGCCACGTAGGCCGTGATCGACCCGCCCGGCGAGATCATCGGGATCTCGACCGGGGAGAGGTAGTCGCCGATCACGAGCACCTCGAGCCACGGGATCCAGTAGGCCGTGCCATCGGCGGTGTGGCCGTTGGCGGCGTGAAGCTCCAGCTCGTTGACCGCGCCGAGCGCGAGATGGCCCGGGACCGGGAGCGCCTGCACTCCCGCCAGCGCGAGCGGCTGCGGTCGGAGCACGTAGTGCTGATCGTCGAAGGCGCGCAGGTCGCGCTGGGCCTGTCCCAGCTCATTCTGCAGGCGGGCGGAACTCGATTCGCCGACCCCCAACGACGCGTCGGCGAAGGCCAGGCGGCCGAGCAGGTGGTCCCAGTCAGCATGGGTGCACAGCAGGCCGGAGACCGGGAAGCGCGCCTGCTCGAGCAGGCCGGGCAGCGCGTCGAGCTCGTCGGGAAGCACCGGTGAGTCGATCACGAATCCCTCCTCGCCTGAGCGGACCGCCGTGCACGTCGTCTGCCAGACACCGCTGACCACGACGATCAGGTCGGCGTGGACGGCCAGGACCCTCATGACCGTGGGCGGCGATCACCCCGGCTGCGCATCCGGCGCAGCCCGTTAGGTCACGCCGAGCAGCTTCGCCGCGTCGCGGAGGGTGGGGACCTCCGCGTCGGGCTTCTTCTGGCCCGGCTCCAGCTGCTGCTTGGTGCGGTTGACCCAGATCACCGGGATCTTCTTCTTCAGGCACGGCTCGACGTCGTGGTAGTAGCTCGCGGCGACGTGGACCCACCCCTTCTTGCTGCCGATCCGCCGTTCGCACTCGGTGAAGTGCGCGGGATCCGGCTTGTAGGAGCGCACCTGCTGCGCCGTGACCACGAGATCAAAATCGAGCGGGATGTGTCGCCGCGTCTGCCCGAGCAGCTTGTCGTCGATGTTCGAGATCAATCCGACCTTGTACTTCTTGGCGATCTTCGCCAGCACCGGATTGGTCTCCTTGAACGGCCGCCAGCGCTGCACCGAGTCGGGCAGGAAGCCCGATCGTGATGGCTCCAGCGGCCACCCGAGCTGCTTGGCGATCTGAACCGCGGTGCGCCTGAGGACCTCGGCATAGAGCTCGTATGAACCAGCTTCGATCTGCTGCTGGATCTCGTGGAACAGCGGTATCAGTTCGGAGCGCTCGATGGTGAAGCCGTCGCGCTCAGCTTCGGCGCTGAAGGCGTCGAAGGCGCCCGTCTCCCAATCGATCAGCGTGCCGTAGACGTCAAAGGTGACGAAAGAGATGCTCTTTGGGATGGCCATCGCGCTCTGATCATGCCACGGCAATCCCAGACTCGGCATCGTGGTGCCGCCTGGGGCCGTGAATCATTAGAGTGAAAGCACCATGGATCTGCTCGAGTATCAGGGCAAGCAACTGTTTGCGCGTCATGGTGTGCCGGTGCCGGCGGGCCTGCCGGCGCGCACGGTGCCGGAGGCTGTGGCCGCGGCGGAGGAGATTGGCTATCCGTGTGTGGTCAAGGCGCAGGTGCAGATCGGCGGCCGGGGTAAGGCTGGCGGGATCAAGCTGGCACGGGATCGGGCGGAGGCTCAAGAGCATGCGGAGGCGATCCTGGGCATGGACATCCGCGGGCTGACCGTGCACGAGTTGTGGATCGAGAGCGCCTCGGAGATCGCGTCTGAGTATTACGCCGCGGTGATCTTCGACCGTTCGGCGAAGGCGCCGTTGTTGATGCTCTCGACCAAGGGCGGGATGGACATCGAGGAGGTGGTGGAGGATGACCCCGACGCGATCGCGCGCTTGCACGTCGACCCGTTGCTCGGCTTCCAGGATTTCCATGGCCGCCGGCTCGCCTACGAGGCGGGTGTCGATGCTGATGTGGTGCGTCAGGTCGGGGCGATGCTGGCCCGGCTCTACGACGTGTTCATCGGCGAGGAGGCGACCCTGGTCGAGGTCAACCCGCTGATCGTCACGCCCGATCGTCAGGTCACCGCACTGGATGCCAAGGTCACCCTGGATGGCAACGCTCTGTTTCGTCACCCGGAGAATGCCGCGCTCCGTGATCCCTCTGGCGAGGATCCCCAGGAGCGGATGGCCACCGATCGCGGCCTGACCTACGTCAAGCTTGACGGTGACATTGGCATACTCGGCAACGGCGCGGGGCTGGTGATGTCGACGCTGGACGTCGTGGCTCAGGCCGGAGGCGCGCCGGCCAACTTCCTCGATGCCGGCGGCGGCTCGAAGGCCGATGCGATCACCAGCGCGGTGGAGGTGATCTTGTCCGATCCCAAGGTCAAAGCGGTGCTGTTCAACATCTTCGGCGGTATCACTCGGTGTGACGAGGTCGCCAAGGGCCTGATCGAGGCGTTCGCGCAGATCAGTCCGCAGGTGCCGTTCGTCGTGCGCCTGGACGGGACCAACGACCAGGAGGGCCGACGCCTGCTCGCCGAAGCCGCTCTCCCCAATGTCCACACGGAAACCACGATGGACGGCGCGGCCAAGCGCGTGGTCGAACTGGCGGCGGCGCTATGAGCATCCTCGTCGATACCAACACCAGGCTGTGTGTCTCGGGCATCACCGGGCGTGAGGGCACGTTCCATTCGCTGCGCAACCGGGATTACGGCACCCAGGTCGTGGCGGGTGTCACCCCCGGCAAGGGCGGCCAGGACGTCGAGGGAATCCCGGTGTTCAACACGTTCCATGACGCGGTTGCGGACGCCGGCGCGAACACGGCGATGATCTTCGTGCCTCCGCGCTTCGCCGCCGATTCGATCCTCGAGGCCGAGGACGCGGGGATTGCGCTGATCATCGCGATCACCGAGGGAATCCCCGCCCACGACGAGTTACGCGTCTACAACACGATCAAGAAGAACGGCCGCTCGCAGCTGATCGGGCCCAACTGCCCCGGCATTCTCTCCCCCGGCAAGGCGAATGTGGGGATCATCCCGGCGGCGTTCTTCAAGCCGGGCAACGTGGGCTTGGTCTCGCGCTCGGGCACGCTGACCTACCAGATCGGCAACGTCCTCGCGCAGAGCGGGTTTGGCAACTCGACGATCGTCGGCATCGGCGGTGATCCGGTTCCCGGGACAGACTTCATCGACGTGATCGGAATGTTCGAAGCGGACCCGGAGACCGAGCTGATCGTGATGTGCGGCGAGATCGGGGGCGACGCCGAGGAGCGGGCCGCGGAGTTCATCGCCGATTACGTGACCAAGCCCGCGGTCGCGTACATCGCCGGCTTTACCGCGCCGCCGGGCAAGACGATGGGCCACGCCGGCGCGATCGTCTCGGGCTCCAAGGGGACCGCGATCGCCAAGGCGCAGGCGCTGGAGAGTAAGGGCGTGCGGGTCGGGCGCACACCGACCGAAGTGGCGCAAGCGGCCGTCGCGCTGCTCGGCGCCGCCGCCTGAGTGAACCGGCGGCGTCGCGGGCCACGAGCACGGTAGGCTCGTGGCTTCCCTATGTCAGAGCCGAGCTCAGGGGCCTCAGAACTCGATGCGCGCCTAGCGGAGATTGACCGCCGGCTCCGCTCCATCCAGGCCGAACTGGTGCCGGAGCGTGAGCGGGCTGAGGTCGCGGCGGCCACAGGGTCCGGGCCCGATCCCCCGGTGGTCGAGCCCCCGGTCGTCGATCCCCCGACGGCGGTCGATCCCCCGACGGCGGTCGTCGAGCCCGCGGTGGTCGATCCCCCGACGGCGGCGGTCGAGCCCGCGGTGGTCGAGTCCGCGGTGGTCGGTCCTCCGGTGTTCGAGCCGGACGATCCGATCAGAGCGCTTGCGGCCTTGACCGAGCTCCAAGAGCGGCTGCTGGGGTCGATCCGCGAGCTGCTGTCTGCCTACGAGACCGTGTTTGCGCGTCTGCGCCAGGTCGGCCCGGAGGCGACCGTCCACGAGTTCACGGTTTCGGCGGGCCCGTTCACGACTACCGGCGCGTTGCGCGAGTTCGAGCAGAGGCTGTCCGGGATCTCAGGGGTTCGCGAGGTTACGGTCCGCAGCTACGAAGGCGAGGACCGCGCGATCGTCGATGTGCGTCTGGGCGAGGCGAAGTCGTAATCTAGTGCGGGTGACCACAACGATCTCATTTGCCCGCGGCGCCCCGTCGCTCGACATCATCGACGTGGAGGGCCTGCGCGCCGCCGCCGACACTGCATTTACCTCCGATCCCGGAGGATTGACCGGGTACGGGACCTCGATCGGCTACCCGCCTCTGCGCGAGTGGATTGCCGAGCGCCATCAGGTCGACCCCCGACGAGTGCTGGTCACCAACGGCTCGATGCAAGCCGACGCATTCCTGTTCGACGCTCTCGTCGGTCGCGGCGATTCGGTGATCGTCGAGCGGCCAACGTACGATCGCACGCTGCTGGCGCTGCGCAACCGTGGCGCCGACGTGCGGATGGTCGAACTCGAGACCGATGGAATCGACGTCGCGGCGCTCGAACGAGTGCTGTCCGCGGGGGCGAAGCCGAAGCTCGCCCACATCATCCCGAACTTCCAGAACCCGGCCGGGTATACGTTGTCGGCGGCCAAGCGCGAGCGTCTGATCGAGCTCGCCCGCGCCCATGACTTCACCATCTTCGAGGACGACCCCTATGTATCGCTGCGGTTCGAGGGGTCACCGCTGGCCACGATGCTCTCAATGGACGGCGAGACGGTCGTCTACGCCTCGTCGTTCTCGAAGACCGTCTGCCCGGGTATCCGAGTTGGCTATCTCGTGGGTCCGGAGGAGCTGATCGCGCGGGTGGCGAAGATCGCCACCAGCACCTACATCTCGCCCAGCATGGTCTCGCAGGGCATCGTGTACCAATTCTGCCGCTCAGGTGCGCTCGAGCACTCGATCGAAACGGTCAGGGAAGCGCTGCGCGAACGCGCTGAGGCACTGTGTGGGGCGCTGGCCAGTGAACTACCCGACGCCCGTTTCGTGACGCCTGAGGGCGGCTACTTCCTATGGATCGAGTTGCCCCGCGGGGTTGACGTGAACGCTCTCTTCCAGGCCGCCGCGGCTCGCGGGGTGCAGTTCGTCAAGGGCTCGGATTTTGTGCTCGACGGGGCCGAATCGTCGCTCCGGCTGGCGTACTCCGGGGTCACGCCGGCCGAGATCGAGGCAGGCGTCAAGCGGCTGGCCGAGGCGTATGCCGACATCAGCTCGGCCGTGCCCGCAGGCTGAGATCCGCTCAGCGCCCGTACCGCTCGCGTCCGAGCACGAGCTGGTCGGGCAGCGCGGTCCGAGCCGGCGGCGAGGGATCCGCGATCACCGAGACGGTCTCGGCGACGCTGACGGTGACCGTGGCGATCTGCCCGTTGCTCCGCACGGCCACGTGCTCGCCATCGTTTGAGGCCACCTCCCCTTCCAGCCCCGGTTCGATTCCGGCGTCCTTCAGGTAGTGCAGCAGGTCCTCGGCCTCGTTCTCCAGCCGGAGGATCGAG
>Ga0302326_10002944_pt1 | contig 40735 bp, 31 predicted proteins | sample Palsa_T0_3_FD_202264 | JGI IMG/M metagenome (GOLD analysis project Ga0302326, IMG submission 202264) | Peat permafrost microbial communities from Stordalen Mire near Abisko, Sweden - Palsa_T0_3 | ecosystem: Environmental > Terrestrial > Soil > Palsa > Peat permafrost | place: Sweden: Abisko... | reverse complement strand
TTCGCGATGCTGGAAACGATCCGCGAATACGCTATCGAGAAACTGAAAGCAAGCTTGGAGGAGGCCTCCACAAAACGCGCGCACGCCGCCTACTGCCTGGTGCTGGCTGAGGAAGAAGCTACCGGGCAAAGTGGCGCGGAAGATGCGGAATGGCTGGAGCCCCTCACAATTGAACATGACAATTTTCGCGCCGCCTTGGAGTGGCTGACCGAAACCGGAGATGCGGAGTGGGGCTTGCGTCTCGGCTCGGCCCTGTTTCGCTTCTGGGAGACGCGCGAACATCTCGCCGAGGGCCGCGACAGGTTGGGCAAGCTGCTGAAGCTCCCGGGAGCGGCAGCTCCGACCAGGGCACGAGGACGTGCTCTTTTTGCCGCGGGAATATTCGCTGGCGCGCAGGGAGATTACGCCTCGGCGGTTGCGCTCTTCAGGGAGTCTCTGGAAGTCGCTCGTCAGTTGCGTGACAAGCAGGGCATCGCCGTCTCTTTAAATGCTCTGGCGGCCAATGCCCGGGACCGTGGTGACGTCGCCGCGGCGCACTCTTTGTTCGCAGAGAGCCTATTGGTCTGGAGAGAATTGGGCGACCAGAAGGCGATCGCTCGTTCGCTCAGCAACCTCGCGAATATTGTCAAATTGCAAGGTGACTATGCCCGCGCCCGCTCCCTGCACGAGGAGTGTCTCTCCATCTTCAGCGGGCTCGGAGATCGGACAGGCGTGGCTTGGTCGCTCAACTCTCAGGGCGACGTCGCCCGAGATCAGGGTGACTCCGCAGCCGCGCAGGCCCTATACGAGCAGGCCCTCGCAATTTTTCGCGAACTCGGCGACCGCTGGGGTATTGCTGGCACGCTCACCGATTTGGGAAATCTGGCTAGGGAACAACGCAACTATCCGGTAGCGCATTCCTTGTACCGGGAAAGCATAAGACTCTTCCTGACCCTGGAACATAAACGCGGAATCGCCCGCCTCTTGGAGTATTTCGCGTATTCAGCTGCTGCTCAACTCGAAGTGGAGCGTTCGCTACGGCTGGCAGGCGCGGCAGCCGCGCTGCGCCAGAACATTGGGGCAGCTCTCACGCCCCCAGAGCAGGCCAAACTAGAAGCCATCCTGAACCCGGCGCGGCAGGCATCGACCAACTCGGCAAGCGCGACGGCTTGGATGGAGGGTTGGGCCATGCCACTGGAGGAAGCTATTGAGGAAGCGCTAACGCCCCAGCGGGGCCCTGCCGAGCCGCGGCCTACCGAGCCGCGACCGTAAGGGAGCGGTCCCGCCGCATCTTACGCCACGTTTACCGGATCGAGGAGGCGGCGCACGGCCGACACGCGATTACAGGGAACGCCTACGCGCTTGGCGTGTTCTTGGATGGTCGCCTCGTCCGGAGCAAGGTAGACGCAGTATATCTTGTCGCCGGTTACGTAGCTATGCAGCCACTGGATCTCGTGACCCATTGCCTTCAAAACGCCGATCGACTTTAGGGCGGTCTCCCGCAATTCAGCGTCGGTTAGATTTCCGGCACCAGGGATTTCGCGTTCGATGACGAATTGGGGCATGCTTCCTCCATGGATGATGCTAGCATGTCTCAGGACCCCCAATTACGTTGCCATGGATCTCCGATCGCTTCAGAAACCGCTGAAAGAACACTACCGCAGTGATCCCAATGCCTCGCAAATCATCATCCGGGCAAAAGGTGGACAAACCAGCGTTCCCATAGCATGCTCGGTAGACATCGGGCGTGCCGTTTACCAGGCAGAGGCCCACCAGGGCGTTGGAGGCGGCGGTACCGGCGCCTGTTCCGGTGATCTTTTGCTTGGGGCGCTGGCGGCTTGCGCGCAAATTACCTGCCAGATGGTGGCTGCGGCGATGGGCATCCCAACCCAACGCATTGAGGTCACGGTGGAAGGCGGGTTGGACCTCCGAGGCACGCTCGGAATTGCAAAAGACGTGCCCGTCGGCTTTGAGAACATTCATCTTCATTTTGATATTGCCGCGCCTGAGGCAACCCCGGAACAGCTGCGCGGATTGCAAGAGAAAACCGAGCAGTATTGCGTGGTGATGCAAACCCTGATGCGCCCGCCCAGGCTCGAAACCGACTGGGTTTCTCACGAGTGACCTCTCCTGTGGCGGACGCACTCCTTGCTTTAGTTGCCGCGCATTAGTTGCCGCAGCAGGCGACAGGTGGATCGGGCGTCGCCAGGTAAGCGTGAACCTCACCGCTGCTCGTTACTCCCAACCCAGCGATCTGGCCCCGATCGTTGATCGAGAAGGCAGCCAGCAATTGCAGCGGCGAGTCCGCCGGGATGAGCGTGTTGAGGTCCGCCATCACGCCGTCTTGCCATACGAACGGGTGTGGATTACCCGTCGGCAGTCCGGGCGGGCTGATCGAGTTCCCGACCACCTCGCCTCGGTTGTTGATGCCAAGGCCGGCGCTCACAATATCCCCCGGAAGTGTGCCGAGGTCCCGCATACCTGTCTCCCAGGTCCACAGGAAGGCGTGATGCGTTGTGTTGCCGGCCAGGGCCGAAGTGCCAGTTACCTGGCCTCGGTCATTGATCGCTAATGCAGCATTTCCGACCCCCAGCAAAGCAGGATTTGCCGTCCCGCCCAGGTTGCCGAGATCGGTGACCGAACCGTTTTCCCAGAGCACGGCGTGCGCCGAGGCTCCGGGCCCAGGAAGTTGGGTGTTCGCGCACGTACCCGACATCCCGACCGCTTGGCCTTTGTCATTGATCCAGAAAGCGACTCCGACAGTGTCGCCCGGGAGCGGATGGAGTTCCCGAATCTCGTTCTTCCCTGGCCCCCATATCACGGCTTCGTAATCGAGAACTTGAGGCCCGCTGCCGTTGAGCGCCAATCCGGATGGGCACTTTGGATCGCGATGGTTATTTTCCGCGTACCCCGCCACTTCGCCTTGATTGTTGATCGAGCCGTAACCGGCGTTGACCCCTCCCAGCGTCCCCAGCTGCGTGATCACGCCGTTTTGCCACAGGAACACGACACATTGGAGGCCCGTACCGTAGCCGCAGAAGTTTTCATTGTTTGGATCTTTAGAGGAAGTTTCGGCTCCGCCCATGGCCAGGCCGGATTCGTTGACTCCACCCGCTCCGCTGTTTGTCCCTCCCAGTCCCGGTACGCCGATGTCTCCCGATATTCCTTGGTACCAGAGCATGGAATGCTGAGCGCCGCCAGTGACGGTCGCAACTCCAGCGACAAAGCCGTTATTGTTCACGTAGTTCGCCTCGCTAAACGGGTTGCCCTTCGGCCCCAGGTCGGTCAGCGTATAACTTGGCGTCTGTGCCATCGCCAGCGTGGCGAACAAGCCGCTCGCGGCAATCGAAGTCAGGATCAATTTCATTTATTTGTTCCTCCACCCTAAATAGGCGCAGCGCCCGTCACGGGCGGATCACGCAAAGCCATCGTCGTTTCGATATAATTCAGCCCAACGGAGATGCATCAGAAGGCACAACCCGGTGAGCCGGCTGGGGGAGAGGTAAGCACGCTCCTCCGCGCCTGGAGCGGCGGCGACCAGAGCGCGCTGGAAAAGCTGACGCCGATCGTTTATGACGAGCTCCATCGCCTGGCGCGCCGCTACATGCAAGGCGAGCGCCCCGGCCACAGCCTCCAAACCACGGCCCTGGTCAACGAAGCCTACACGCGCCTGGTGGATTACAAGCGCATGCAGTGGCAGGACCGCGCACATTTTTTCGCAGTTTCGGCCCAATTGATGCGGCGCATCCTGGTGGAGCATGCGCGGCGCCATAATCTGAAGCGCGGTGCTGGTGTGCAGCACGTCTCGCTCGATGAGGCAGCCTTTGTGGGCGGCGATGAAGACGCGGATCTCCTAGCGCTCGATGACGCGATGAACGAGCTGGCGCGGCTCGACCAACGCAAAGTGCAGGTTGTCGAGATGCGCTTCTTTGGCGGACTCAGTGTCGAAGAGACCGCCGAGGTGCTCAAAGTGTCCACTGTTACCGTCAAGCGCGATTGGAGGGCGGCCCGGACCTGGCTCTACCGGGAACTGACCGGCGCGGCTGGCCAGGCTCCAAACCGACGTGATGGACCCCGAACGATGGAAACAAGTCGATAACGTACTGCAATCGGCGCTGGACCGCGCGCCCGGCGAGCGCGATGCGTTTCTGCGCCACGCCTGCGCGGGCGACGATGCGCTGGAGCGCGAAGTCCGGTCACTGCTCAGTCACGAGCAGTCCGCCGAGCGCTTCATGGATCGTCCGGCCATGGAAATCGCAGCGCGCGCGATCGCCAATTCCAGTTTCCCCGTGGGCCACGCTGTCTCCCATTACCGCATTGTCGAAAAGCTGGGCGGAGGAGGAATGGGCGTGGTCTACAAGGCCGAAGACCCACGCCTGCACCGTTTCGTCGCTCTCAAGTTTCTGTCGGACTCCCTCGCTCGCGACCCCGAGGCCTTACATCGTTTCCAGCGCGAGGCCCGAGCTGCTTCCGCGTTGAATCATTCGAACATTTGCACGGTTTACGACATCGGCGAGCAGGACGACCGATCGTACATCGTCATGGAGTTCCTGGACGGAATCACCCTGAAGCACCGCATCGGGTCGCGCCCGCTGGAAAGCGAAGCGATTATTGCGTTAGCCAGCGAAATCGCCGACGGCTTGGACGCGGCCCACACCGCCGGGATCATCCATCGCGACATCAAGCCCGCGAACATTTTCGTCAGTACCCGCGATCACGCCAAGATTCTCGACTTTGGATTGGCCAAGACCAGCGCCATCGGCGGTAGCGGCGCGGGCGCAACAATGCGGCCAACCCTCACAATCGAACCCGAACTGACCGGTGAGGGCAGCGCGCCCGGGACGGTCTCGTACATGTCGCCCGAGCAGGTCCGCGCCAAACCTTTGGACTCACGCACGGATTTATTCTCGTTCGGCGTGGTGCTCTATGAAATGGCCACAGGTATGCTGCCATTTCGCGGCGATAGCGCGGGGGCCATTTTCGATGCGATTCTCAACCGCGCTCCTGTCCCACCCGCGCGCCTGAATCCGGATTTGCCGGTTGACTTAGAGCGCATCATCGACAAGTGCCTCGAAAAAGATCGCACACTGCGCTATCAACACGCTTCGGAAATTCGCACCGACCTTCAGCGACTGAAGCGCGACACGGATTCCGGCCGGGTGGTGGCCGCAACTGGCGTCCCCAAGCGCTGGCCGCTGATGGTTCCCGCCGCCGCGGCCATCGCCGTGCTGGCCATCGTCGCCGCAGGTTATTTCTATTTCAACCGCACACCAAAACTCACCGACAAAGACACGATTGTCCTGGCCGACTTCACCAACACCACCGGCGATCCGGTCTTCGACGGGACGCTCCGCCAAGGGCTCGCCATCCAGCTTGAGCAATCGCCGTTTTTAAAAGTCATGGACGACGGGCAGGTACAGCGAGGTCTGCGGCTAATGCGCCTGCCCAGCGGGGAGCGCATCACCGACCAGATCGCGCACGACATCTGCGTGCGGGACGCAGCTGCGGCCACGATCGACGGTTCTATCGCGAGCCTGGGGAAAAACTACGTCCTTACTCTGCAGGCCATCACTTGCCAGGCCGGCGCGACGCTGGCTCGGGCACAGGTCCAAGCTCAAGATAAGGAGCATGTGTTGGATGCGGTGGGAACCGCCGCAGCCGCCATGCGCGGCGAGCTGGGAGAATCGCTCAGCTCTATCCAGAAGCTGAATCGTCCCTTAGATCAAGTGACCACCCGCTCGCTAGAAGCTCTTCAGAACCTCGCCGCGTCCCACACCGAGCTGGCCCAGGGGCGATTCTTAGCGGCGATTCCGCTGCTGGATCGCGCGATAATGCTCGACCCGAATTTCGCAATGGCGTACCACTTCCTTGCCATCGCTTCTTACAATGCCGGAGAGACTGGGCGGGCCTGCGACTACGCGGAAAAGGCCTTCGCTTTGATGGACCGCACCTCCGAATTCGAGCGGGACCACATCGCGGCAGACTACTACGATTGTCGTGGCGATCTGGACAAAGTGATGGAGGCCGCTCGATCGGGTGTCCGGAATTACCCGCGCGAGTTCAGTTTCCATACCGAATTGGCCTCGTACTACGCATCTATTGGCCAGTTCGAAGAGGAATTGCGGGAGGGCCAGGAAGCGCTTCGATTGGAACCCGGTTCTGAAAACCCCTATCGCCGGGAAATGGACGCCTACATTGGCCTGGACCGGCTCGATGAAGCCAAGCAAGTTGCGCGGCGGGCGAGCGCTCAGGGACTTAATGGACCGGCGCTGCATCAGCGCTTCCTTCAAGTGGCGCTCATCGATGGCGATCGGGCCACCGCGAAAAAAGAGATCCAATGGTTCGCCGGCAGGTCCGAAGAATACTTCAGTTTCGCTTTGCAGGGCAGGAATGCGGATTCCCTCTTTGAGCGTGCTAAGGCGAAGGATTTCTACCGGCGTGCTTCTGAGACGGCTCTGCGCCAATCCCTGGCGAGCGTTGCATCCAATTTCAGGGAGACCGATGCGCTGGCCGACGCGCTCATCGGCAATTGCCAGACCGTGCGCGGCCTTGGAGGTCCGCCTCTTGGATTGGCGATCTGTGGCGATATGGCTGAGGCGGGGAAATTCGCGGCCGAACAGTCCAAGCTTTTTCCCAATGGAACACTTTGGAACGGCGTACGGTTACCGGAGCTTCGGGCTGCTATGGAGCTGGAACGCGATCAACCAGCGAAGGCGATCGAATTGCTTGCGCCAGCCGTACCTTTTGAACGCGCCTACACCGAAGGGCCTTACCTTCGAGGACTGGCGTTCTTGCGTCTGCATAAAGGGCGGGAAGCGGAGGCTGAGTTCCACAAAATTCTGGATCATAAGGGCGCCAATTGGGGTTTGTATTATTCACTTTCCTATCTGGGTTTGGCACGCAGCATCGCCCTCGCGGGCGACATGGGCAAAGCCAAAACGGCTTTCCAGGACTTCTTCGAACTGTGGAAAGATGCCGACCCCGACATCCCGATCCTCAAGCAAGCCCGGACCGAGTACGCCAAGCTGCAGTGAACGATAATCTGCGCGGCATACTCATCGGAACGTCTGGGCTTTCGGCGGCCGCTTTCGCCGCGCTCCTGCTGGCGATTCTGCGTTCTCACCACCTCGATCCCGCCGCCCGTCAGCGAACCGCGCACCTCTTCTTAATCGGCCTTGCGGCGCAGTGCCTGCATTTCATGGAAGAGTCCGTCACTGGATTTCCAGAACGATTCCCCGCGTTACTTGGCCTCCCCGCCTGGCCCGCGGATTTCTTCGTTGTGTTCAATCTGACATGGCTGAGCATTTGGATAGTCTCGACCATCGGCTTGCTCCGCGGCCACTGGTTCGCTCTGTTCCCTATTTGGTTTTTCGCGATTGCATCCATAGCCAACGGAGTCGCGCACCCCGTGTTCGCGATCTCGGTTCGCGGATACTTTCCGGGCCTGATTACTTCTCCAGTGGTTGGAGCGCTTGGCGTGTCGCTCGCGCTCAGGCTGCATGCGCTGACCCGGGCTAAGCCTTAACCCGCCGCCGGTTGGCCGCTCTTTAACCCTTTGACGGCGTACGGAATTTCACCGTTCAATCGAATTTGGAGTAAACACCCCGTGCCCCACGTCAAATCTAAAACCTACCGCTTCGACGCCCGCCTGAAGGAAGATCAGAAGCGCCTCATCCAGCGCGCCGTTGATTTGGAAGGCCGCTCAATGACGGACTTCGTCCTCCACAGCGCCGAAATCGCCGCCGAACGGACCATCGAACGGCGCGCAGGGCTGGTTCTGACCGCCCGCGAATCCGAAGCCTTCGTGGACGCCCTCCTCCATCCGCCCAAACCCGGCCCCGTCCTGCGCCGGGCCGCGCGCGATTACCGGAAACGGCTGACCTCGCGTTGACCGATCGCCTCGAGTATTCCGTGGAACCGCTCAACTCTTCTCACGGCCGTCTCGCGTTCCATTCGGGAGTTCCCGAGCTTGACCGCTACCTGCACCACCAAGCCGGCCAGGGCGCCCAACGAAAAGCCGCCGCACCCTTCGTCATGTTGGACAAGAGCGGCTCCGCCGTGGGCTACTACACGCTTTCCGCCTACAGCATCCACCTCAGCGAACTGCCTGGCCCGCTTGCGAAGAAGCTGCCCCGCTATCCACGTCTCCCCGCGACATTGTTGCGAAGGCTGACGATTGCCCGCTCCCATCACGGCAAACAACTCGGCCGCCATCTATTGATGGACGCGCTCCACCGAAGCTGGAAAGCCACCGCCGAAGTGGCCTCCATCGGCGTAGTTGTGGACGCTCTAAACGAATCCGCCCGCGTGTTCTACCTGCATCACGAATTCAAATCGCTCCCCGGCCATTCTGACAAGCTTTTCCTCGCGATGGCCACCATCGCGAGAGCTCTCAGCCTTCGCTGACTTTACGCGCTCTCCGACCACACCGCGAGCTCGTTCCCGTTCGGATCGGCAAAATGAAAGCGATATCCGCCGGGAAACGAGAACGTATCTTTCACAATCTTCCCTCCCGCCCCCTTTACCCTCGCTTGCGCCGCACCCAGATCGCTCGCATAAATCACCAGCAGCAGGCCGCGCGACGGCGCCGGAATCTCGGTCCAGAAACCGCCCGCCAGGCGTCCATCCTGAAAGCTGGTATAGTTCGGCCCGTAGTCCTCGAACTTCCATCCAAACGCTGCGCTGTAAAATTGTTTCGTCCCCGCGATGTCGCTCGCTGGAAGCTCAATGTAATCGATTTGGTTTTCGGGTTTGTGTGGGTTCATCGTGTCTCGATCTTAGTCGAGATCAGGCCGCCGGGATTGTAGAAAACGGCCAGGTGTGCATCCGGCGAACTCCTGAAACTCCCGAATGAAGTGCGCTTGATCGTAATATCCGCACGCCACCGCGAAATCCGCCCAGCTGGGCTGGGCCATGCCATTCAACCCGGTTATTTTTTGCGCCGCCTTCCGAAATCGGAGAATCCGGGTCAGGTACTTTGGCGATACCCCCGCTCGTTCCATGCACAATCGACGGAAATGGCGCACACTAAGCCCGCTTTGCGAAATCACTGCGTCTAAGGAGCTGCCGTCCGATGCTAGCCCGCACAGCACCCGTTCGCCGGCATCCGGCGGATCCAGTGGCCGCAACCACTGGTCCATCAACCGGCCCGTCTCTTCCAAACTTTCGGACTCAGCCAAACGCTCGAACATCCGTCGCGCCCCGCTGCCCATCAGATCGTCCAGCGGTCTCGTTTCGTCGGTAAGCAGCTCCGCGCCCGGAATGAATGCTGAAGCCATGCCGGGCCGAAACCGGACTCCGAAGTAGGACTGCGCCGCCCGCGCCGGCACCCTCAACGGACTGGTCATCAAACCGACCGTAGCCAAGCTGGCCGGCTCCCCACCACTCCGCGAAAACAGGATATCGACGCAGCCATCGGGCAGCACCAGATGATCGCCCGGCCCCTGCTGGCTCTGGGACCAGTAGCATTCCACGTAGTGCCGCAGTCGCGCGCTCGGCGGGATTTCTCTGTAAGTGGCCACCACGCCCCTCCAGTTTAGCCCCCGCCGCGCCGCGTTTGCATTGCTGCTAAGGTTGGAAATCCAACGTCGCCACGGGACTCTTTGAGGTCTTGCCGCTCGCGTCTGTCACAGCAAGCTGAACCAGGTATAACCCTGGCCCATCCAAAAACTCGACGGTCGCCCTAGGATCGCTCGCCGTCTGTAGTAATGACGGTTGTTTGCCACCCGGCACTGCCGCAAACTGATACCGCAGATTTCCCGAAGTGCTCGCCGAACCGCTGCCATCTAGCACCACTGACGATTGACTGGTCGTCAGGCTCAGTGGCGTTACCACCGCGCTCGTAGTGTTGGAGTTCAAATCGCTCGGCGTCGCCACATAGCCGTGCATCGTGCCGTTGCTCGTCACGGCGAAGCCTACGATCTGCCCGCTGGAGTTGATGGAGCATGCCGTCAATAAAGACAAGGGGTAGTGGGCGGGAATGAGCGAGTTCAGGTCCATCATCACGCCGCCCTGCCGGAGGAACGCGCGTGGGTTAAACATCGCGTCTAGCGACACGCCCACCACGTCGCCCGCGTTGTTAATGCCGATGGCTAAGCTGTTGACATCGCCTGTCAGTGTGCCGAGATCCTGCATGCCTGTGGCGCGAGTCCACAGAAAGCTATGAAAGTTTGCGTTGCCTTTCAGGTCTGAATAACCAACTACCTGACCTTGGTTATTTACATCGTAGGCGAGGATTCCGTTCCCCTGACCTGTTCCGCCCAGACTGCCGAGGTCGGTCACCGTACCTGTTTCCCACAGCAATGCGTGAAGAGGCTGCAGACCGATTAAGCTATTCGTGTTAAACGCCGCGCAACTGCCCGAAGCGCCGACAACCTGTCCGCTGTCGTTGATCGCGAACGCCAGTCCCTCCAGGTCTTTCGCGGACGTGGGGAGCTCCTGAATCTCGCCATTTTCCCAAATAACGGGCCTAAACTGGAGCTTTTGCGGAGCCGGGCAGGTCGAATCCGTCGTCTTATTCTCCGCGAACCCAGCCACCGTGCCCCGCCTGTTGATCATGGTAGCCGTGCCGTTGTTGCCTCCTAGCGTCGGGAGCGGAATCGTCACCCCGTATTGCCACAGAAAGGGTAGACATGTCGTGCCTTTGGATGGAAGCCCGAGCGCTTTGAAGCCGCAAAAATCTTCGCCGTTGGGATCTGCAGTGGAAGTTTGAGCTGCACCCACGGCCTGGCCCCTTTCGTTGGCGCTATGAGCGAAGCTGTTCTGTCCTCCGAGCCCTGGTGCGCCGATGTCCCCCCTCAGTCCCTCGTAATATAGGACCGACCGCTGGATGCCAGAGAAGGTCGCCGCGCCGCTCACCAAGCCATTATCGGTAACGGAAAACGGCTGTCCAGTTGGGCCCACGGCGCCCAGATCGGTGACGGTATAGGTTGGTGTCTGTGCCAATGCGAGCGCGGCCAGCAAGCTGCTCGCGGCAAATAGAGTCAGAATCGATTTCATATGTCCTCCACCGAGCTAGGCGTAGAATGCGCCGCGAAGTGATCACGCCCGGCGTCGTTTTTTCGAAGGAACGCTGCGGGGCGATATAATTCATAGGCAATGCAGAGGGCGGCACAGCATAGCGACGCGGATACTGGCGACGTCAGCAAGCTGCTCCGCGCCTGGAGCGACGGCGACCAGAACGCGCTCGAAAGGCTGACCCCCATCGTGTACGACGAGCTGCACCGCCTGGCACGCCGCTACATGCGACGGGAACGCCCTGGCCAAACCCTGCAAACGACGGCTCTGGTCCATGAAGCCTACATGCGGCTGGTGGATTATAAGCGCATGCAATGGCAAGATCGAGCCCACTTTTTCGCGGTTTCGGCCCAATTGATGCGTCGCATTCTTGTAGAGCGCGCGCGCAGGCGCAACCTGAAACGCGGCGGCGGCGCGCCGCATGTCTCGCTCGATGAGACGGCCGTGGTGGGCAACCGGGCCGAGGACCCCGGCGGGAATCTGGTCGCGCTGGATGACGCCCTGAACACGCTGGCGCGGCTCGATCCACGCAAAGTGCAGGTGGTCGAAATGCGCTTCTTTGGCGGACTCACCCTGGAAGAAACGGCCGAGGTGCTCAAAGTCTCGCCCGTCACCGTGAGGCGGGATTTGCGCACCGCCAAAGCCTGGCTCTTTCGCGAATTGACTGGCGTGACAGACGATGGATTCCGATCAATGGAAACAAGTCGATAACCTGCTGCACGCCGCCTTGGAGCGTCCGCCGGCCGAGCGCGAGGCGTTTCTGCGGCAGGCGTGCGCGGGCGACCAGGAGCTGGAGCGCGAAGTCCGCTCTCTGCTGGCCTCCGATCGGCAGGCTGGCAGTTTCCTGGATAGTCCGGCGATGGAAGTGGCCGCGCGCGACCTGAGCGGCCAGCAGGGCGCTCAGCAACACAGCAATGACGAAAGCGGCGATTTCCCCATCGGTGTCACCGTCTCCCACTACCGCATTGTCGGAAAGCTGGGCGGCGGCGGGATGGGTGTCGTCTACAAGGCCGAGGATGTCCGCCTGCACCGCTTCGTAGCTCTCAAGTTTCTGCCGAAGGATATAGCGCATGACCCTCTAGCGCTCAGCCGCTTCGAGCGTGAGGCCAGAGCTGCCTCAGCTTTGAACCACGCCAATATCTGCACCATTTATGAAGTGGAAGAACACAATGGCCAGCCCGTGATTGTCATGGAAATGCTCGAAGGGCAGACTTTGAAGCAGAGAATCCGTGCAGCCCCCATCCCCACCGACGAACTTGTGGACTTTGCCATCCAGACGTCCGACGCCTTGGAAGCAGCCCACTCCAAAGGCATCATCCATCGCGACATCAAGCCTGCGAACCTCTTCATCACGACGCGCGCCAACGCGAAGATTCTCGACTTTGGACTAGCCAAGCTTTCTCCCTTGCCCGGCCATGCCGGGGGATCGACCCTGACCATCGAAGATGATCTCACGAGCCCAGGCAGCGCGATGGGGACCGTATCGTATATGTCGCCCGAGCAAGTCCGCGCCAAACCTTTGGACTCGCGCACGGATCTGTTCTCATTCGGTGTCGTGCTCTATGAAATGGCTACGGGCAAGCTGCCATTTCGCGGGGAAAGCTCAGGGGAAGTTTTCGATTCCATTCTCAACCGCGCGCCCGTGCCTCCGGTGCGCCTCAATCCCGGAGTGCCGCCGGAGTTAGAGCGCGTCATCCGCAAGTGCCTCGAAAAAGATCGCGACCTGCGTTATCAGCACGCTTCGGAAATTTGCACCGACCTCCAGCGCATGAAACGCGATTCGGGTTCCGGCCGCGTACCGGCTGTGCCGGGAGGCGCAAAACGCTGGCAGATAATTGCGTCGGGGACAGTGGCCGTGCTGGCGCTGGTTGCCGCGGCTTACTTCTATCTTCACCGCAAACCAAAACTCACTGACCAGGACACCATCGTCCTCGCGGACTTCACCAACACCACCGGCGACCCCATCTTCGACAGCACGCTGCGCCAGGGCCTCGCCTTCCAACTCGAGCAATCGCCTTTTCTGAAAATCATGGACGACGAGCAGGTACAACGAGACCTGCGTTTAATGAGCGTCGCACCCGGGAGCCATGTCACAAACCAGATCGCACATGACATCTGCGTGCGGGACGGAGCCGCGGGCACCATGGACGGCACAATCGCGAGCCTGGGAAAGAATTATGTGATCACGTTGCAGGCGGCCACCTGCCAAGACGGTAAGACACTCGCGCGTCAGCAGGTTCAGGCCGAAGATAAAGAGCACGTGTTAAATGCATTGAGCGTGGCCGCCACGGCCATGCGGGCCAAGCTGGGAGAATCCCGTGGCTCGGTCCAGAAATTGAATCGTCCGCTCGAACAAGCCACGACTCCATCGCTGGAAGCACTTCAAAGCTACACGGCGGGCTCGTCCGAGCTGGGCCAGGGCCATTTTCTAGCCGCTGTTCAGTTGTTTCAGCGCGCCACGGTAATAGATCCGAATTTCGCGTCGGCTTATTACAGGCTTGGCGTCGCGTTCGAAGTCGCCGGGGACATGGCGCGCAGCTCTGAATATGCGAAGCAAGCTTACCATTTTATCGACAGGGTATCCGCGCTCGAGCGGTCTGAGATCACTGCTTATTACTACCGGGCCACGGGTGAATTGGACAAAGAAATCGACGCGTGGCAACTGGCTGCTCGCGACTATCCCCGAATCTGGTATTTCCATAACCAGTTGGGCCTCATCTACGTCGACGACGGCCAATACGAGGAGGGGTTGAAAGAGGCCGGGGAAGGGTCCCGACTGCAGCCCGACTCAGAGGCCCCTTATCGCCGTAAATTGGACGCCTTGATATGCTTGGATCGCCTTCCAGAGGCCAAGCAAGTAGCGGAGCAACTGCGGACGCTCAAGATCGGCGGCGCCAGGATTCATCAGCGCTTCCTCGAAATGGCTTATGCCGGGGATGATGCCGCGGCCATCGCCAAGGAGATTCAATGGTTCGCAGGCAAGCCCGAGGAGTATCTTAGCTTCGGCTTGCAGGCAGCGAATCGGAATGTTCATGGCCAACGTCGTGAGTCGCACAAGTTGTACCAACGCGCCGCCCAGACAGCGCTGCGCCGGGGACTGCGCAACGTTGCTTCAGAGTTCGACGAAGCCGATGCTCAAGCCGATGCGCTTTCGGGTAATTGCGGAACCGCCGCCCGCCTGGGCCGTCCTGCGCTGGCAGTTGCCATGTGCGGCGACGCGGCCCAAGCGGAAAAACTCGCCGCGGAGACTTCGAAGCTCCTTCCAAATGGAACCATCTGGAATGCAGTACAACTACCTGAGATTCGGGCTGCAATCCAAATCCACCGCGATCAGCCGGCCAAAGCCGTGGAAATGCTGGCATCCGCCTCGCCGTACGAGCGCTCTTACCTCGCCCCGGTTTATTTGCGTGGCTTGGCATACCTGCGCCTGCACAAAGGCGCGGAGGCAGCGGCCGAGTTCCATAAAATCGCGGATCATAAGGGCGCGAGTTGGGGTGCTACCTGGGTCCATCCGAACTGGGGGCTGTATTATTCGCTCTCCTATCTGGGGATAGCGCGCGCCTCCGCGCTCGCAGGCGACACAGCGAAAGCCAGAAAAGCCTACCAGGATTTCCTCACCCTCTGGAAAGACGCCGACCCCGACATCCCGATCCTCAAGCAAGCCCAATCTGAATACGCCAAGTCGCGGTGAAGGAAAAACAATGGAACACATTCACAACCGAATTCTGACCACGCACGTCGGAAGCCTGGTCCGTCCGCCCAACCTGGTCCCGTTCTTGGAAGAGATCGAATCGGAACGTGCCTATGACCAATCTGCCTACGATGCCTGCCTGCGGGAATCCATCGCCGAGGTGGTGCGCCAACAGGCGGAAGCCGGCGTCGACATCGTCAGCGACGGGGAGTTTGGCAAGACCGACAACTGGGCCTGGTATATTCACCAGCGGATCACCGGGTTCAGCGAGCGGCCGTCCACACCGGAGGAGGTTCAGGATCCTCTGGCGACCCGGAGCATGGGGCAGGACTTCGCGGCCTTCCCGGAATTCTACGCCGAATATTTCCCCACGCAGGGCCTCCGGGTTCGGCCCGGTACCGTCACCACCGTGTGCAACGGTCCCATCCGTTACATTGGACACGCCCAGGTTCAGCGCGATATCGCCAATCTCAAAGCTGCGGTCTCCCTGGTCAAAGTGGAAGATGCCTTCCTCCCGCTGGTCGCGCCGGCCAGTGCCTTCCCGTTCTATAAGAACGAATACTACCAAGACGACCAGTCGCTGCTATTCGCGCTGGCCGATGCTCTGCGCGAAGAATATAAGGCCGTGTTGGACGCCGGGCTCCGAATCCAGATCGACGATGCATTTCTTCCTTATACCTACGAACGCATCGTGCCGCCCATGACGCTGGCCCAGTACCGGAATTGGGCGGAGCTGCGCATCGACGCCCTCAATCACGCCCTCGAGGGCCTCCCGCGCGAGAGAATTCGATATCACATTTGTTGGGGCAGTTGGAATGCCCCGCATGTCTTCGACGTCCCCTTGCGCGACATCGTCGATCTGCTGCTGAAGTTGCGCGTGGGCGGCTATCAATTCGAGGCCGCCAACGTTCGCCACGAGCACGAATGGAAAGTTTGGCGGGACGTCAAGATTCCCGACGATCGCATCTTGATCCCCGGCGTCATCAGTCACGTCACCAATGTGGTGGAACATCCCGAGCTGGTCGCCGACCGCCTGATCCGTTACGCCGATATCGTCGGCCGCGAGCGGGTGATGGCCGGCTCCGATTGCGGCTTCGCACAAGGCCCGTTCACTCGCCGGGTGCATCCCACCATTCAATGGGCGAAGCTGAAAGCGCAGGCCGAAGGCGCCCGAATCGCGACCGCGCGATTGTGGGGCCGGAGCGCCAGTTCATAATATGGCCGCGCCATCGAATTCTCCAGCTCGCGCTTTCCACGTCGCTATCCCACAGGACGTGATCGACCGCATTCTTACTCGCGTCCGTCTCGCGCAATGGCCCGACCCTATCGATGGCTACCCCTGGCAGTATGGCGTCGACTGGAACTACATGCGGGAGCTCGCCGGCTACTGGACCTCACAGTTCGATTGGCGCCAGGCTGAGGCGCGGTTGAACGCGTTCCCGCAGTTCACCGCGCAACTCGAGGATTTCGAGATTCACTTCTATCATGTGCGCGGCCACGGCCCGCGGCCCTTTCCGATCGTCCTCACGCATGGCTGGCCCGGCTCTGTATTCGAATTCCTGGACGCCATCGGCCCGCTCTCCGATCCTGCGAAGTTCGGAGGCTCTCCGGAGGATGCCTTCGATGTTGTGATTCCCTCGCTGCCCGGTTTCGGATTCTCTTCCAAGCCCCATGGCAAGCCGATCGGCCCCGTGACCATCGCGCGGCTCTGGCACAAACTGATGACCGAAGTCGCCGGCTACCAACGCTTCGGCGCGCAAGGCGGCGATTGGGGACAACACGTGTCCATTCAGCTGGCTGCGCAGTTTCCCCAATCGCTGGCCGGCATTCACCTGAACGGCGCGCATGCGTGGCCGCTGCCCGAAGCCGAACAGACCCGCGAGGAACGCGCCTGGGTTCTTGCCTCCGCCGCGTACCGCCAGCGGGAGATGGACTATGTTGGAGAACAGTCGCGTAAGCCGCAGACCGTGGCATTCGCGCTTTCGGACAATCCCCTGGGCCTGGCAGCCTGGATCGTTGAAAAATTCAAATTCTGGAGCGACTCCGAAGATGGAATCGAGCGCGCCTTCACCAAGCATCAGCTCCTCACCAACGTCATGCTCTACCTGGTCACCGGCACGGCCGGATCCGCAATTTGGATTTATCGCGGCAATGCGGATGAAGCCAGCCCGCTTGGTAGCAAGATCGCAGTGCCCACGGGATTCGCCGCGTTTCCCAAGGAAGTGCCGATTTTCTTGCCTCCCCGCCGATTCCTGGAGCAAGACTTCAATCTGGTGCACTACACTCAGATGCCGCGCGGCGGCCACTTCGCCTGCCTCGAGCAGCCCCAACTGTTCGTGGACGATGTCCGCGCATTCTTCCGCAAAGTGCGGGATTGATGGAGTACGTTACAGAACCACGACCGTAAGGGAATGTGTGTGAAAACCGTCCGCATTGACCGACGCACTCGCAGCTTGGATCGCCGAGCGCGAATGGGCCGTCTGGGGCGCCCAAATCGCGCGCGATTTCTCCGCGGGCGGAGCCGGGAGGGATTGGCTTGACGATGTGAAGGCCCCGGTAAGATCCTGCAAAGATCGCGCTGGGTAGGCAACTGGCGTTCGCTTCGCCACGTCCAAAAAAGTGTACCGTATCAGATAGCACCACCATGAAACACCGATTCCTCCCCTTATTCGCCGCCCTCGCCATCCTCGGAACCGGCTTCCCGGCTCTCGCCCATCATTCCTTCGCCGAGGAGTTTGATACCTCGAAACCAGTCACTCTGGAAGGCGTGGTCACACGCATCGACTGGGAAAATCCCCACGTGCACTACTACATCGACGTCACCGGCCCGGATGGCACGGTGGTGAATTGGTCCTGTGAAACCGGCGGTCCGGGGCGCCTTGCCCGGCGAGGATGGACCCACGATACGTTGAAGGTGGGCGACATGGTCATCGTCCACGGTTTCACGGCCAAGGACGGCTCCCACGCCGCGGATGGCCGCGAGGTTACCCTCCCGGACGGGCGGAAAATCGGCTCGGACCCCACGCATTGATTACACGCCCTTACGGTTCGGGCTCCACATGGCCCTTTCGAGCTACCTGCCAGATTCCAGCCCCCTTAGACCCATTACCCTGTAACGAATTAGAGTATGCTGTCGTTAGTAATCTAGGACCATGGAAAGCACCACCAGCCCGGCCGCGTTAGAACACTCTCGTCCTGTCCCGCCAAAACAAGTTCATCTCGATTTGCCTCCTGAGCCGCCACCTCGGCGTCGGGGATGGATCTGGCTGGTGATCCTGGCCATACTCGCTGCAGTCGGATATTGGCAGTGGCCCAAGCTCAAGACGTTCCTCCCGTCTGGCGACACCACATCACAGTCCACGGCGAAAGGCAGAGGCGGACGGGGGCGTGGCGCGGGCGGCGGCACTGCGGAAGTGGTGGCGGTCCGGGCGGCCAAAGGCGACATTCGCGTGTACGTCACTGGTCTAGGTGCGGTGACCCCCATTTACACCGTGACTGTCAACTCGCGCGTCACCGGACAGCTCATGAAGGTCCAGTTCAAAGAGGGGCAGATCGTTCATCAGGGCGACTTGCTGGAGGAGATCGATCCGCGTCCTTATGAAGTGCAGTTGGAACAGGCAGAGGGTCAACTTATTCACGATCAGGCGCTCCTCAAGGACGCCAATCTCGATCTGGATCGATATAGAACGCTGATCAAACAGGACGCCATTCCGCAGCAGCAGCTCGACACCCAGATCGCGCTCGTCACTCAGTACGAGGGCACCATCAAAACCGACCAGTCGCAGATCGACAGCGCCAAGCTGAATCTGGTTTATTGCAAAATCACCTCACCGATCACCGGCTTGGTCGGCTTGCGGCTGGTGGACCCGGGCAACATCGTGCAAGCTACCAGCACCTCTGGCTTGGTGGTGATCACCCAACTCGACCCCATCAGCGTCATCTTCACCATCGCCGAGGATCAGCTTCCGCCCATCATCGCCAAAATGCACGGCGGCCAGCAGCTCACCGTGGAGGCATGGGATCGCGAGAATCGAAACAAGCTGGCGGAAGGCAAGCTCGAGACCATCGACAACCAAATCGATCCAACCACGGGCACGTTGAAGTTGCGTGCCGTGTTCGCCAATGAGGCAGGCAAGCTGTACCCCAGCCAATTCGTAAACGCGCGCTTGCTAGTGGAGCAAAAACAGCACATTACGTTGTTGGCCAATTCCGGAATCCAGCGCAACTCGCAAGGTACCTACGTATGGCTGGTGAATCCGGATCAAACCGTGACCGTGCGTCCCGTTACCGTCGGCACCACCGAAGGCGACGAATCCGAAATCACGGCCGGCCTGGCGCCCGGCGATGCGGTCGTCACCGTCGGCGTGGATCGCTTGGAAGAAGGCGGCCGGGTCAACGCGCAGATTCCCGGCGAAAAAGCGATCGTCGGCAAGCGCGGATCGGGAAAGACGGGCATCGACGGCAAGCCGGGCGATGCGAAGCCAGGCGGCGGCCGATCGCATAAAGCAGCATCATAAGGCAGTATCTTTCATGAATCCTTCTCGGACGTTCATTGTCCGCCCCGTAGCAACCTCGCTGCTGATGGCCGGGATTCTGCTGGTGGGCGCCGTTGCCTATAAGCAACTGCCGGTATCGGCTCTGCCGGAAGTGGATTATCCGACCATCCAGGTCATCACCTTCTACCCGGGCGCCAGTCCGGACGTGATGGCATCGTCGGTCACCGCGCCGCTCGAACGTCAGTTCGGCGAAGTGCCGGGCCTGCAGCAGATGACCTCCACCAGTTCCGATGGCAGCTCGGTGATCACGCTCGAATTCAATTTGACGTTGAACATCGACGTGGCCGAGCAAGAGGTGCAGCAGTCGATCAACGCGTCCGGGACGTATTTGCCGGCCGATCTCCCCGTTCCCCCGATTTACGCCAAGGTGAATCCCGCCGATACGCCCATCCTGACGCTCGCGCTGATGTCGGATGCCCTGGCGCTCTCTAAAGTGGAAGATCTGGCCGACACGCGTCTGGTTCCAAAGATTTCACAACTGCCGGGCGTCGGTCTGGTGAGTATCAGCGGCGGACAAAAACCTGCCGTACGCATTCAGGCCAACCCCACCGCGCTGGGTTCCTACGGTCTCAATCTGGAGGATCTGCGCAATTCCATCACCGCCGCGAACGTCAACCAGGCCAAAGGTAATTTCGATGGCGCGCATCAGGCCTACCAGATCGGCGCGAACGATCAGATGCTTTCCAGCGCCGACTATGCGTCCATGATCGTCGCCTATCGCAACAACGGGCCGGTGCGCGTCAGCGATGTTGCGACCGTGGTGGACGATGTCGAAAATGTCCGGCAGGCCGCCTGGATCAACGAGTCGCCGGCCGTCATCGTCAATATTCAGCGCCAGCCCGGAGCTAACATTATCGCGGTGGTGGATCGCATCAAGGCGCTGCTTCCGCAGTTGCAGGCATCGCTGCCATCTTCGATCAGCGTGAAGATTCTCACCGACAGAACCAATACCATCCGTGCGTCGGTGGCGGATGTTCAGTTCGAACTGATGCTGACCATCGGCCTGGTGGTGCTGGTGATCTTTCTGTTCTTGCGAAACCTCTCGGCCACCATCATTCCCAGCATCGCAGTGCCGTTGTCGTTAGTAGGCACGTTCGGCGTAATGTACCTGCTGGGTTACAGCCTGAATAATCTATCGCTGATGGCGCTCACCATTTCCACCGGTTTCGTGGTGGACGACGCCATCGTCATGATCGAGAACATCTCGCGCTATCTCGAGGAAGGCAAGCGTCCCCTGGAGGCGGCGCTGCTCGGCTCGGAGCAAATCGGATTCACCATCGTATCGCTCACCGTCTCGCTCATCGCCGTGCTGATCCCCTTGTTGTTCATGGGCGACATCGTGGGCAGGCTGTTCCGCGAATTCGCGGTGACGTTAAGCGTCACCATTTTAGTCTCGGCAGTCGTTTCGCTGACGCTGACGCCCATGATGTGCGCGAAGATCTTGAAGCACAAGCCGGATAGCCAGCAGGGCTGGTTTTATCGCGCCTCGGAGCGCGGCTTCGAAGCCGTCATCGCGTTCTACGCGACGACCCTGCGCTGGGTGCTCCGCAATCAACCGCTGACATTGCTGGTGGCCGCGGCAACATTGGTCCTGACATTTGTTTTATTTATCAAGATTCCCAAGGGCTTCTTCCCGGTCCAGGATACCGGCGTAATTCAGGGCGTTTCCGAAGCCGAGCAGACCATCTCGTTCAAGGCCATGTCCCAGCGCCAGCAGGCCCTGGATAAAGTGATTTTGCAGGATCCGGCCGTCGAGAGCATCTCGTCGTTTATTGGTATCGATGGAACCAACACCACGCTGAACACGGGACGTATTCAGATCAACCTCAAGCCGCTCGAGGAGCGCAAGATGAACGCCAGCGATGTCATCCGCCGATTGCAGCCGCGGCTGACCCAGGTCGCCGGCATCACGCTGTATATGCAGCCGGTGCAGGATCTGACGGTGGAAGATCGCGTCAGCCGGACGCAATACCAGTACACGCTCGAAGATCCCAATGCCGACGAGCTGAACTCCTTCGTTCCGAAAATGGTGGCGCGTCTGCAGGAGATACCCGAGATACGCGACGTGGCGACCGATCAGCAGGTGAACGGCCTGCGGGTGAAAGTAGTCTTCGACCGCGATACCGCCTCACGCCTGGGCATTACGCCAACAACCATCGACAACACGCTTTACGATGCCTACGGCCAGCGCGAAGTGTCCACCATGTTCACGCAGTTGAACCAGTATCACGTGATCCTGGAAGTGAAGCCCGGGTTCCAAAACAATCCCATCGATTTACGTAACTTGTATATCCGGTCGGCCGGGGGAACCACCGGGGGCTCGGGCCTGGTGTCGGGAGGTTCCACCAACACGGTCGGTTTCGGACCATCCAGCGCGTCCGTGGCGCAGGCCACGGCGGGCCAATCCGTTGGCGCTCCCGCAACTGGTGCGTCGAGCGGGGCCTTCAACGGTGGTCCGGCTGCGTCGTCACTGGTCTTTACTAACGGTAGCCAGGTGCCGTTGAGCGCCTTTACGCATATCGAGCAGCAGGCGGTTCCCATTACCGTGAATCATCAGGGCCAGTTCCCGGTGGTTACGTTGTCGTTTAATCTCGCGCCCGGCGCTTCGCTCGGGGATGCCGTGAACGACATTAATCGCGTCAAAGATGAGCTTCAGATGCCGGCCAGCATTCAAGGCGCGTTTCAAGGTACCGCGGAGGCGTTTCAAGCCTCGCTCGCCAACGAGCCCATCTTGATTCTGGCGGCGCTGGTCACGGTCTACATCGTTCTCGGCGTGCTCTATGAGAGCTACATCCATCCCATTACGATTCTCTCCACGCTCCCCTCGGCCGGCGTCGGCGCACTGCTCGCTCTGTTTATCTGCCGGCAGGACTTCAGCGTTATCGCGCTCATCGGGATCATTCTTCTGATCGGCATTGTGAAGAAGAACGGCATCATGATGATCGACTTCGCGCTGGATGCCGAACGTACCCAGGGCATGCCTCCGCACGAAGCCATTTATCAGGCCTGTCTGTTGCGCTTCCGGCCCATTATGATGACCACCATGGCGGCTCTGCTGGGCGGGCTTCCGCTCGCGCTCGGAACCGGAGTTGGATCGGAGCTGCGGCGTCCGTTGGGCATCACCATGGTGGGCGGGCTCATATTCAGCCAGCTCTTGACGCTGTACACCACTCCCGTGATCTATCTTTGGTTCGATCGCCTCGCTCACCGCAAGCACAGGGTGCCCGCCATGGATCCGAATTTTGCCCCGGAGATGGGCGACTGATGGGCCGCTCTTATGTATGTGGCGCACGCGCTCCTGTGGCGCACGCACTCCTGCGTGCCGTGTTCGCACTCCTGCGAACACCTCCGCGAATCACCAAGAACGTTCACACGAGTGTGAACGCTGCACGCACGAGTGCGTGCGCTACGGACGCGAATGTGCGCCACGGACGCCCGTGCGCCACGGCGGTGCGCGCATGAACATCTCCGAACCCTTCATCCACCGGCCCGTCGCCACCACCCTGTTGACCATCGCGATCGCCATGGCCGGCGGCGTGGCGTACAGCTTGCTCCCCGTATCCCCTCTGCCGCAAGTCGACTTTCCCACCATTAACGTGCAAGCCACGCTGCCCGGAGCAAGCCCGGAGACCATGGCGTCGTCCGTGGCTACGCCGCTTGAGCGCCAATTCGGTCGAATTGCCGCCGTCACGGAAATGACGTCCACCAGCACGCTAGGCGGTACCGGCATCACTCTGCAATTTGAGTTGAATCGCGACATCAATGCCGCGGCCCGCGACGTAGAAGCGGCCATCAACGCCGCGCGGGGATATCTTCCTACGAATCTGCCCAATAATCCGACCTACCGCAAGGTCAATCCCGCCGAGCAGCAGATTTTTCAACTCGCCCTCACCTCCAACGTGCTCGATCGCGGCACGCTCTATGATGCCGCTTCCACCATCATTGTGCAGAAGCTTTCACAGATCAAAGGCGTCGGTCAGGTGAACGCGCAGGGAGGCGCGCTCCCAGGCGTGCGCGTGGAGTTGAACCCCATGGCGTTGAATAAGTACGGCGTCGGGTTGGAGCAGGTGCGGAATGTTTTGAACGCCTCCAATGCGAATGTCCCCAAGGGACATTTTTCCGATGGCTTTCACCTGTGGGAAGTTGGAGCCAACGATCAGATGTTCAAGGCCAAGGACTATCGGCCGCTGCTGGTGGCTTACAACAAGGGCGCGCCAGTACGGTTGTCGGACGTCGCCGACGTCATCGACTCGGTCGAGGATGTTCGCAATATGGGAATAGCGAACGGCCGGCCCTCGGTGAACGTCGCCATCAACCGGCAGCCGGGCGCGAATATTATTGATACGGTGGATCGGATTCGCGCGGCCCTGCCGCAGCTCAAGGCCGCCATTCCGCACTCCATCAACTTGAACGTCACGCAGGATCAGACCGTGACCATCCGCGCTTCGGTCCGCGATATCGAACGAACGATGATCATATCCGTGCTGCTGGTGGTCCTGGTGGTGTTTGTATTCTTGAGAAGCCCCCGCACCACCATGATTCCGAGCGTGGCCGTCCCGGTTTCCCTCATCGGCACGTTCGGTGTGATGTACCTCTGCCACTACAGCCTGGACAATCTCTCGCTGATGGCCCTCACCATTTCCACTGGCTTCGTAGTGGACGACGCCATCGTGGTGATCGAAAATATCACGCGCTATTTGGAAGAAGGCATGGAGCCCTTTGCCGCCGCGCTGCGCGGAGCGCGCGAGATTGGTTCGACAGTGCTCACCATGAGTATTTCGCTCATCGCTGTCTTCATTCCGCTGCTCATGATGGGCGGCATCGTGGGCCGGCTATTTCGCGAATTCGCCGTAACCATGTCGGTGGCCATTACGATTTCCATGGCGGTCTCGCTCACCACCACGCCCATGATGTGCGCGCATCTGCTCAAGGAGCACACTACGCATGGCTGGATGTACCGGACCAGCGAGAACGCCTTCAACTGGATCGTCGGCCTGTACGGCCGTACCCTCTCTCGCGTGCTGCGGCATCCCGCCATTACCCTGGGCGTGCTCGCGGCCACTATCGCGCTCAACGTCTACCTATTTATTCACGTTCCAAAAGGTTTTTTCCCGCAACAGGACAATGGCCGGTTGAACGGGACCATCATTGCCGATCAGGACACCTCGTTCCAGGCGATGGAAGGCAACCTGCGGCGGATGGTGAAGATCGTGCAGGATGATCCGGCGGTGGATACAGTGGCCGGATACACCGGAGGCAGCGGCGGCTACGGAAACACCCTGAACACCGCGCGCATGCAGATCCAGTTGAAGCCGCTCGCCGAGCGTAAGGTCTCCGTGTACGACGTCATCGAGAGGCTCCGTCCGAAACTGCGCGTGATCCGCGGATCCACGAATTATATGCAAGCCAACCAGGACGTGCGCGTGGGCGGGCGCAACAGCGCCTCGCTGTATCAATTCACCATGCGCGGCGACAACGTCCAGGATTTGACCAAGTATGGCCCACCCATGCTGACGGCATTGGAGCACCTTCGTTTGATCAGCGACGTGAATACCGATCAGCAGAACAGCGGTCTGCAGGCCGTTGTGCAATACGACCGCGATACCGCCGCCCGCTTCGGGATTTCGTCACAGCTCATCGACAACGTGCTGTACGATGCCTTTGGCCAGCGCCAGGTCTCCACCATGTACACCGCGCTGAATCAGTACCACGTGGTGATGGAAGCGGCGCCGCGCTTCTGGCAAGACCCGGAGTTTCTGAAACAGATCTACGTGTACGACCCGGCGGGTGGAACCGTGCCGCTCAACGCCATCAGCCGCTACGCGTCTTCGGTGGCGCCGCTGGCCGTGAATCACCAGGGCCTGTTCCCGGCCGTGACCATTTCGTTCAACCTGGCTCCCGGCGTGGCGCTCGGCGATGCGGTCGCGGCCATTGAAGCCACGGCGCGCAAAGTCGGCCTGCCCGATACCATCCAAACGTTTTTCGCGGGCACCGCGCAGGCCTATCAGGATTCCTTGCGCAATGAACCGATCCTGATCGGCGCCGCGCTCATCACGGTCTACATCGTGCTAGGCATGCTATATGAGAGCTGCATTCACCCAATCACGATTCTTTCCACGCTGCCGTCGGCGGGCGTAGGAGCGCTGCTGGCTTTGCTGCTGTGGCACACCGATATGAGCATTATCGCGATGATCGGGATCATTCTACTGATCGGGCTTGTCAAGAAGAACGCCATCATGATGATCGATTTCGCGATCGAGGCCGAACGCTCCGAAGGACTGCGCCCGCGCGAAGCCATCTATAAGGCCTGCCTGCTGCGCTTCCGGCCCATTTTGATGACCACCATGTCGGCCATACTGGGCGCGTTGCCGCTGGCGCTCGGCAACGGCGTGGGCGCGGAATTGCGCCGCCCGCTCGGAATCACGATTATCGGCGGGCTCATCGTAAGCCAGCTCTTGACGCTCTACACCACGCCGGTGGTTTATCTGTCACTCGATCGGCTGCGTCTGCGCTGGAAGGGCGAGTACGTGCCTGAGCTGGCGCCGAGCTCAGCCGACTAAGCCGCGGTTCGGAACCATGACCGTGAGGGAGTGGTCCCTATGTTGCTTTCTTCACCACGAACTCGAACGGCATCCCGGCGGCGTCGCCCGAAATCTTGATCTGATCGGCCGCCACCACGCCCTTGTAGGTGAGCTTCATCGCGTTGCCGCCAAAATCGAGGCTGAGCCAGAACGAAATGTTGGCGCCATCGATCATGCCGTCTTTGATGGCAATGTCGCCGCCGTCCGGCCCTAACATGGAGCCGTTGAGATTGGCTCCGTCGGCCTTGAAATTAAACGTGACTGGAATGTCGCCGTTCGGAGTGGATAGATTGCCGGTCCATTTTCCGTCGACATCGGCGGCGAAAGCGGAAACCGCGAGCAGCAGCAGCGCGGCCGCGGCGGATGTAAAGAGTTTCATCCTGAAATCGTAGCAGTTTGCGCCGCTCAGTGCGTCATCGAGTAGATCACATAATTGACGCCGGTGCGGATACCGAGCGCCGAATAGCGCTCCGGGTAGCTCGGATCGTCGGCCCACTCCCAAGAGTCGCCCGTGTCGTGGTTGAAAAGCACGGCTACCTCGATGCGGCCCTTGTCGTCGTAAATGGCGCGCCAGTGCGGATCGCGGCCGCCATTCAGATAGGGCATGCCGCGCAGGCTCCACTGGCCCGAAACCTGGTAGCGCTGGTCGAGATCGAAGACCGTGTGGAAAATGGCATCGCGGTTTTCGATTTCGACAATGGGACGGCCTGGCAGCAGCTTGCTCATGTTGCGCTGGAAATAATACCAGTCCTCTTCACCCCAGAAATCGTCGCCCAGCAGGAATCCGCCGCGCGCCAGGTACTCGCGGATCCTGGCCATCTCGGCGTCGGTCATGTTCCATTGATCCGGACCGGCGCAATATAGGAACGGCCAATTGTAGATGTCGTCGCCGTCGTCGGGGCTGACGGGTTGCTCGACGCTGCGCACTTCCAGGCGAGTGAGGCGGTGCAGCGCCAGGGCGAAATGCCGGTCGGCGCGCGGATAGTCGTTGGTCCAGGCGCTTCGCCCTTCGCGCCAGTCGTAGCGATACAGCCATCCGAAGATGCCCCAGGTACCCTGCGGATACATCAGGCGCGCAAAGACGAACTCGGTTTTGTCCTTGTAATCGGCGGGCAGCGCGAAGTCGCTATACTCCTGGCCCGGATACTCGCGGAAGGGCATCTGAAATGCGCACAGAACGCCCGCAACGGCCAGCCCGAAGGCCAGAACAACCATCATCCGCCTGGACTGCACAGGACCATGCTAGCATCGCCCGACGGATGCATTGACTGACCAGCAGCGATGATCCGCACCCAGCAAGCGTGCTAGAGTTCGAAGAAGAGGTGCAGTGGTTGTGCGGGCGCTTGTTGCCGTTTTTTGCGCGTGTTCCCTTGCCGCGTTCGCTCAGTCCGATGCGCCTGCCACTACCGCGTTCCGCGCCGACACCACGTTGGTGCTGGTTCCGGTTTCAGTCACCGACCCTTCGAATCGCTACGTCCTCGGCCTCGAAAAACAAGACTTTCATCTCTTCGAAGACGATGTCCCGCAAACCATCACGCACTTTTCGAGCGAGGACGCTCCGCTCTCCATCGGCCTGCTGGTGGATACCAGCGGTAGCATGGGCGCCAAGCTCGACACCTCGCGCAGGGCCATAGTCGAGTTTCTGAAAACGCTGAACGCCTCCGACGAAGCCTTCCTGGTGGAGTTTAGCGACCAAGCCGATCTCGCCGTCAGTCTGACTAGTCACTCCAGCGACATCGAAAACAAGCTGACCTCCATCAACTCCGGCGGCCTCACCGCGCTGCTGGATGCCGTGCATGTCGGATTGCAGGAGATGAAACGCGCCAAGAACCCGCGCAAGGCCCTGCTGATTATTTCCGACGGCGGCGATAACAACAGCCGCTACACTTCGACGCAGATCGCCGATCTGGTGCGCGAAGCGGACGTCCAGATTTACGCGATGGGCGTGTTCGAGCCGGTGTTGTCATTCGGGTTGACCACGGCCAGATTGACTACAGCAGAGATGAGCGGGCCAAAGCTTCTGTCAGAAATCGCCGAGCAAACCGGCGGACGCGCGCTGGCCGCAAATAATCTACGCGAGCTGCCCGGGATCGCCGAGCGGATCGGCATCGAGCTTCGTAACCAATACGTGCTCGCCTATTCGCCGACCAATAAGGGCCGCGACGGGAAGTATCGCAAGGTGCAAGTGAAGGTCGACCAGCTCAAGGCTCTTCCGGCGCTGAAGGCTCGCTGGCGGCTGGGATACTTCGCTCCCAACGATTGAGCTAGTGGTGGCCGCCCACGTGCACGGCGGCGCCGCCCACGTGTCCCACGCCAACGCCCATGCGAACCACTCCCGGACTTTGATACAAGGGACGGCCCGTTCCGACGCGTCCGGGCAGGATCGCGCCACGATAGCCGAAGGGCGAGCGATAGGGGACGGCGACGGGCGACCAGTAGTACATGGCCAGCGGACTGCCAAATCCCGCGAGTCCGTAGGGACCGTAAGGCGAGTAGCCCAGCCCCGCTCCGTATAGGCCACCAGCGCCGTAGAGCCCAGGGCCATAGAGCCCAGCACCATAGACCGAGGAGCCGTACGCGTAGGGCGGAATATAGCTCGACATGCCGGGCGGGTACGGCGGGATACCCAATGCTTGGAGCACCGCATCCGGATTTTTCTGCCAGCCATCGATGGCGCCCGATAGATCGGTAGCCGCGGCGGCATCCTGATTGCCGTCGGCGACGGAGTGATTGCGCGCGATGTTCCAGTTTTCCAGGTCGTCCGGATTGCTGAGGCCTGGATCATCGAGTAGCTTGCGAGCCGCGAGCTTGCCCTCGAATGCGACCACGTATCCCGTCCCGGCTTCCACCGATTTTCCGTCGGCCGTGGTCACGTCCACGCTGCCCGACTCCACCTTGACCTGGGGCGGCGCTGAATCGAATCTGTAGCGGCCCGCCTGCTTGATGTGAACCTGGTCCAGGTTATACAGAATGATGACGGACGTGTTCGCGAGCGTGTCCGATCCCTGGTCCACCACCGCGGATCCGTTCAACAACTCGACTCGCGTGTTGTCGAGATCGTTCGAGATCATCCGGATCGAGCTGTTCGCGCCTATGCGAAGAAATGTTCCGGGCGTGAGCAGTATTTCGGCGCGGCCGTCCTGAGTCCCCAGCTCCGAGCCGTTTCTCATCTGGTCGAACTTGCCGGCTTTCTGTTCGACGCGTTGGTCGTCCAGGAAAACCGAGCCGTCGGCAAAATGGATTACGCCGGAATGAGCCGAGATGACGGATTGGGCTAAGGCAGGGAGACCGGCCAACGGAGTCAATGCGAAGCAGACGATCCAGCGGAGCGACATCAGAGAGACTCCTTTGAATTAGGATTGACCGTTTCCAGGCGCATGTCAAGTGGCATCCGACTCGGCTGACAATAGATGGAGAAGCCTATGCTCAATCTCTGGACGCTCGGGGGCCTATCGCCATCGGCTCTACTCCGTCGAACCGCGCGTGAATGCTGGCAAGACGATGTTTTTGGGCAAGGTGGTCGAATGGCCTTCTACCACTTCCTGGCTATATTTCCGTCTCTCCTCGTTCTTCTCGCCATCAGCGCTCGGGTTCCTCATCTCGGCGATCAGATGAAGAGTACGCTGCAGGACGTGTCTCACCAAATTCTTCCTGATCAAGTCTCGCAGCTCTTTCAAGGAATGATAGGCGAGCTCAACGGGCGCACTCTTTCCGGTATGCAACTTATCTCCGTCTGCGCCGGAGCATTATGGGCCGCGCTTAACGGCACTTGGGCGATGATCTACGGACTCAACACGGCCTACGAGGTGGAAGAGCATCGCTCTTGGTGGGAAATGGCGGTCACCGTCGCCGGCCTGACTTTATCTCTGGCGGTGACCGGTTCTATCGCGGTATTCCTGATCTTCTGCGGTGCGCGTCTTCAGGGACATCTCAATGGCGGTGCGGTCACCCTGCGCGTTTTAGAATGGCTAGTCCTGACCGCATCGCTGTCGCTCTCGTTTGCGGTGCTCTATCGCTTCGCCCCCAATCTGCGCGATCATGAATGGCGTTGGAGCACACCCGGAGCACTTTGTGCTCTGGTCCTGTGGATAGGTTCTACATTTGTCGCCCGCTTCTATTTCGATCACGTGGACAACTATGCGCGCAGCTATGGTCACTTGAATGGCGTGGTCATGCTCCTGTTGTGGCTCTATGTCACCAATGGCGCCATCCTCATCGGCGGCGAGGTGAACTCGGAGATCGAAAAGGAGGCGGTCATACGTGCTCCATCAGCGCCATGATAGCCCGGACCCAATGCCGGTTCCAGCGGAGGCCGGAAGGATGGTAGCGAAACACAGCCCGCGCCTACTCCTTATCGACGACCAACGTAAAGTCGAATGGTTTCCCGGCAGTGCGGCCAAAGCCCCACTGCCGGAATGTCAACACCTTGCCGTCCAGGGAGACGGATGTCGCCCATCTTGAGTATTCCTGACCGCTTTTCTTGAAGATCAACAGTAGGTGGCGCTCGTCGATGCGCTGCCACGCGATCGTGAATTTGCCTGTTCCAGCGGGAAGCGTGCTGTCTTTCTCGTAATCCCTCCCATCGCTGTCATTGGAGTAATCTTTGCCGTCCAACCGAGCTAGCATCTTAGTTGCGCGGTCTGGCCGCTGCCACGTGATGCGATAGGAGTTTGGGTTAACTGCCTCGTTGATGATTTTCATGCCGTTGGCCTGCGCCCGATCTGCTGACGGATCGGTGCTCGAGCTTCTTTCTGTGTTGATCTTCCAGGGCCCCCACGAAGGGGTCAGCGGCGAGCGCCATTGTCGCGAACACGAGGCCAACGAGGGCAGTTTTCATGCAATCCTCCGCTGCTGCTAGAGCCTCGGCGGTCACTGTATACTGGCCAGCGGACCGAAGCGAGACAAGAGTAGTTATACCGCGCCGTGCGCATTCGTGCCGAATGTGTGCCTGCCCGTCATACGTATTCCATCAGCGTCATGAATCCGTAGTCCATGTGCATCTGCTGATGGCAGTGAAACAGCGTCAAGCCGGGGTTGTTCGCGATGAGATTGACTTCGGTCTGGCTCTTGGCGCCCACCACGACGACATCCTTATGGATGCCGGACGTGGGCACGCCTGCGATCTTCGCCAGTTCGAACGTGTGGCGATGCAAATGGACCGGGTGCGCTTCGTTGCTGCGATTGTCGAACACCAGGCGATAGCGGCCGTTCGCCTGCACGCGAATGGGATCGGTCTTGGGGAACGACTTGCCGTTGATGGTCCACTTATCCACCCAATGGTGGCCGGCGAATTTCTTTTCGAAGACCAGCGAGATAGGTTCGTATGGTGTGTCCAGGGCGTTCGATGCCGGTTTTCCAAAAATGGTGTAATCCCAAGGCTCGTCGCCGGGAGGCAACCAGCGCGGAACGCCGGATTGTCCCGCATACTCGATCACAACACCCAGGCCGCGCTCGCGATCGTGATCGTCGGTTGCGCCCAGGATCCACACGCCGGGGCTATTCATTTCCACGATGGCGTCGATGCGCTCGGCCGGCCCGAGTTCCAGCGTCCGCACCTCCCTGGGAACGGCGACCGGGTTGCCGTCCATCGCAATCACTCGAAACTGATGGCCCGCGACGGCGATTCTGCGTGTCATCGTCGCGCTGGCGTTGAGGATGCGCAGCAGAACGCGTTGGCCTGCTTTCACCCGGATCGGTTCGCCGTGGCCCAGCGCGCGATCGTTCACGGAGAAAAGATTGTAAGCGACGTCGATCGAATCGTCTTGCTCGCCTCCGGTGGACAAGTACGGATCCCATTCCCTGAGCGCGAGGAACACTTCCTGATCGTATTTGCCAGGTTCGCTGCGCGGCTCGATATACAAGAATCCGAACTGTCCGCTATACGTTCCGCGCTTTAGATTCCGTCCTGCCATGACGTGCGTGTGATACCAGCGCGTGCCGCTGGGCTGCGGCGTGAAGCTGTAGCGCGCCGACGCTCGTGCCCGAATCATGGGCGTTCCTTCTTCCATGGAACCATCCACCGCGGATGGAATTTGCAATCCGTGCCAGTGAACGACTTCGGCGTCGCTGGTGTCATTGAAGACGTCGATAGTGACGGGCTGGCCTTCTTTCATCCGCAGCAGCGGCCCGGGGACGGCGCCGTTGTAGGCGATGGTTTTGACGATTTTGCGCGGCGCGATTTCGATGCTGGCGGGCGCGATGCGAAGCGTGAAGTCCGCGGCGAGGAGCCTTGTTGGAACTGCTGCGGCGGCGAGCGATGCCAGAAAATGCCGGCGGTGCATCCGATTCAATGGTAAACCGGTGAGATGGTAAGATGGACGCTCGGACCGTAAACTCCGCAAATGATCGGCGAGAGTCTCCGCCATTATCGTATTGAGGCCAAGCTGGGCGCAGGTGGCATGGGCGTGGTCTATCGCGCCCTGGACACGCATCTGGACCGGTCCGTCGCGGTCAAAGTGCTTCCGTCCACCGCGGTTGCGAACGCCGACCGGCGGGCGCGTTTCTCCCAGGAAGCGAAATCCGCATCGGCGCTGAGCAACCGGCACATCGTAACCATTTTCGATATCGATACCGGCCAGGTGGACGGGCAGCCGGTGGACTTCATCGCCATGGAATACGTGGCCGGCAAGACCTTGGACCGGCTCATCGGACGCAAGGGCCTGCGTCTGAACGAGGCGCTGCGCTACGCGATTCAAATTGCCGACGGGCTGGCGGCCGCCCACAGCGCGGGTATCGTACACCGCGATTTGAAGCCCGCCAACGTAATCGTCAACGAACAAGGCGAGGTCAAGATTCTCGATTTCGGCTTGGCTAAGCTGACGGAAGTGGAGGAGCCCGACGTGTTCGCGGCGACGCAGAGCGTGCACGTGGACGCGGCGCTGAGGACCGAAGCCGGCACTATCATCGGGACGGTCGCCTACATGTCGCCCGAGCAGGCGGACGGGCACGTAGTGGATGCACGCTCCGATATTTTTTCGTTCGGCGCGGTGTTGTATGAGATGGTGACTGGCCGGCGCGCGTTCGGCGGCGATTCCAAGCTTTCCACACTCGCCTCTGTTCTGCACTCCGAGCCAGCGCCGCTGAGTCAACCGGGCGGAGGCGTTCCCCACGAGGTAGAGCGTATTATCAGCCGCTGCCTTCGCAAGGATCCGCAACGCCGCTGGCAAAGCATCGCCGATGTGAAGGTGGCTTTGGAAGATGTGTTGGAGGAGTTGGAATCGGGCAAACTGGGCGCGGCCGAGAGCGCCGCCGCCCGAAAACCACGGCGCGGTTTTCAAGTCTGGCTGTGGCCCGCGCTGGTTGTACTTGCGCTGGGCGTGGGAATCTTCGGCGGATGGAAGGCTGTAAAACCCTCGCAGCCGAGCTTCGAGCGGCTGACCTACCGGCGCGGCGAGATCGCTTCGGCCAAGTTTTCGCCCGACGGCCAGACGGTGGTGTTCAGCGCGCAATGGGCCAGCGAACCGGCCAACATCTTTTCGATGCGTCCGGGCAGCCGCGAGTATCGCTCCCTGGATTTGCCTGGAGGGCGCATTCTTTCCATCAGTTCGACCGGTGAAATGGCTCTCTTGCTGGGGCCCACGACAAATGGCACGGCGGGAACGCTGGCGCGCGTGCCGCTGTCGGGCGGAGCGCCGCGCGAGATTCTCGAAAACGTGAACGATGCCGATTGGTCGCCCGACGGCGCAAATCTGGCTGTACTGCGCACCGCTGCGGGAAAGAACCGGATCGAGTATCCTATCGGAACCCTGCTGTACGAAAGCGGCGGCCTGGCGCCTAAATCGCTGCGGGTTTCGCCGCGCGGGGATCGCATCGCATTCTTCGAGCCGGACGAAGCCGGCGGCGATTATGCCGTCACGGTCCTGGACATGCACGGCAAGAAACAGGCTTTGTCGCGCGGCTGGCAGGAGGTGCTCGGGTTGGCATGGTCCGTAAAGGACGACGAGATCTGGTTCGGCGGCGCGAAGGGGGGAGGTGAGCCCGCGTTGCGCGCCATAACGCTGGGGGGAAAAGAACGCATGCTGGCTGAGCCGCCGGCGAGCATGATCGTCGACGATGTCACGCGCGATCACAAGGTGCTGGCGACGGTGGTGGATTCGCGTCTGGGAATTTCCAGCATGTCTCGCGGCGCCCAGCAGGAGCGCGACCTGTCGTGGTTTGACGCGAGCCGCATCTTCGATATTTCCGCCGACGGCAGCATCATCCTATTCGAGGAACTCTCTAACGGGGGAGCGCGCAACCCGGCGATTTACCTGCGCAAGACGGATGGTTCTCCCGCCGTGCGGCTGGGCGACGGTAATGGTCCCGCGCTTTCGCCGGATGGCAAATGGGTAGGGTGCATTGTGAACGACGGGCCAAAGACCGAGCTGACTCTTTTGCCAACCGGAGCCGGAGAAGCGCGCAATATCAGCACGCCCGGAATGCGCTACGACCGCGTGGAGTGGTTTCCCGACGGACAGAAAGTCTTGTTCACCGGCAGCCGGACGGGCGGGCGGATGCGAACGTATGTCGAAGATGTCAGCGGCGGCGCGCCGATGCCGGTGACCGCGGATGGCGTGGCTGCAACTGGAGTCTCGCCCGATGGCAAATATGTTACGGCGGTTGACGGCGGAAAATTGAATCTGCTGCCGGTCGCGGGCGGCGAACCGAAAGCGGCCCTGGACATCGAGGCCGGACAATCCGTGCTGCGGTGGAGCGCCGACGGGCGCTTTCTGTTTTTGCAACAGATGGCGGGGCCGGCGATGGTGAAGATTACCCGGCTGGATGTGGCGAACCATCGCGAGGAGCCTTGGAAGGAGATCAAGCCGGCTGATCCAGTGGGAGTGAAGATCGTGGATGTGGTGGTGACGCCGGATGGAAACGCGTACGCATATTCGTTCCAGCGCGATATTGGCACGCTGTATCTGGCGAGCGGGTTGAAATAACATTAGCGGTGCGCGATCACCAGCAGCGACCGCGCGCGTTTGACCACGCATTGCACGGCGCGCTTCAAATTTTCGGGATCCAGCGCGGCGAAGCTTTCGTCCAGGATTACAAGATCGGCGTCCTGCAGCAGCGCGCGCGCGATGTACAGGCGGCTGCGCTCGCCGTGCGAAAGCTGCCAGCCGGTTTCACCGACCATTTGCAGCATGCCGGCGGGCATGCGTTCCAGCAGTTCGCCAAGGCCGAGTTCACCGCAGATGGCTTGCGCTTCCTCGAAGTCGGCCGGACCCAGCACGGTGGGACGGCCCAGAAACAAATTGAAAGCGAATGTTTCGGCCAGCACGTGATTCTCATGGAACTGCGGCGCCGCGGCAAGGCGCCTGGTCCACTCCGGAGCGCCAAGAATCCTGCGCTCCTGGCCACGGATGAGAACGCTGCCGGAACTGGGCTCGCGCACTCCGGACAGGATGGAAACGAGGGTTGATTTTCCGCCGCCGGATGCGCCCTCAAGGACCACTCGATCGCCAGCGGCGATCTGAAGATTTGCCCCGCGCAGGACGGGTTGTGCGTGATCGCTGTAGCGAAAGCTGAGATCGCGGGCTTCGACCACCGGCGATGTTTCAGTGGTTACGTGGCTATTTAACGATCCAGGCAAATCGGGACGGGCCGCGGCGTTGAACAAAACGGAAGTGCGCTGCCATGCGGTGGCGGCTCCGGCCAACTGCCATGCACCGGCCGTGAGCCGCTTCCACGCGCGATAGGCAAGTAGGATGCCGCCTACCGCGATCGCGATGCCCGTCTGCGAAATGCCGGCTGGTGAATCGACGCCGCGCAGGAAGGCTGGCGCAAGTCCGAGCAAACCGAGGATCAGCCAACCGCGAGGGACAAGCGCGATCAGGCGGGCGGTCGACCGGTCCATGGCTCGGGAGCTTCGTAAATATTCTTCGAGGGCTTCATCTTCGCCAACGTGCCAGCGGTCGGCCGGAAGTTGGGCCAAGCGCGTGCGATGGCCGGCCATACTCTCCACTAGATCGTGCGTCATGGCCAGGCGAACACCGGTCCAATCGCGATTGCGGCGGAAGTAGGACCAGGCCAGCGCCGCGGCTATCAGCAGCCAGAGGAACAGCAATGCCGATTGCAGAAGGCCGCCGGCGCCTAGCGCCAAGACGAATAAGGAAGCGACGATTTCGATGAGGGCGACCAACGCGAGAAAGCCGCCGCTCAGCGCCAGCGCTTCAACGGCCTCGGATTCGAGCACGCGTCCAAGCAGCTGCCCGGCGCCTTGATGACGAAGGCTGTCGGGTTCGAGTCGCAAGGAGCCGAAGAAAAGCCGCTGCTTCAGCAGAGTCCCGGCGCCGATGGCGACCCAGCCTTGCAAGCGCGTGATCAAGACGCGCAGAGGGACGAGCGTCAGCAATAGCAGCGACCAGGGAAGGAGCCAGCCGCGATCCGTTCCGCCATGCAATACGTTTAAGCCCACGACGTACCAGGCGAGAATCCACAGCGCGTATTGAAAGGCGTGAGCGCCGGCAAGCGCGAGGAGACGGCGGGGAATATGCGCGTGTTGCATTTGCTCCCAGAAGTTCGCGCCCGGTGGAATACGCAGCAGCCAGATGCCGCGGATGCGTTTGGAGCTGAGGCGTTCCCGCAGGAGTGCGTCGCGGGCGCGCGCTTGTTTTGATGGCGGGATCTGCGCTCGGTCGAGCGTTTCCTGGATTTCGCTCAGTGCCGACGCTTCCATGCTCGCGCACAGCGCCGTGCGGATGGCCCCGGGTGAGACTCGAACTTTCTTGAAATCGGGCGTGAGCAGCGTGGAGTTAGGGAGAAGAGCGAGAAAGGCCGGGCCGTCTGGCGTGGGAACGTGTATCAGGGCTGGACCCATGTGGGGCAGTTGATCGGCGAAATCGGAGTAAGGAGTCTCGGCGGGTTGCGCTTCGAAGCCCAGGGTCAGGGCGGCGGATTCGAGCCAGTGGGCGAGGGAATCAATGTCGGTTTTAGCTGGAGGTGTCAACACGAGTGTTGACACGGCACGCAGGAGTGCGTGCGCCACATCACCTAACCGGGAGGGAGGCCAGAGACAGGACTTAAGTGAGCTGTCCATTGTGTAGACGCAGATGACGCCACTGGGGGCCATCCCAGAATTCGACACGAATCGCGCGCTCGGCATCGAGCATGGCGCGCAAACGCGGCCCATGGCCGTCTTCCGCGATGGTCCCGTCTTCCATGACGAGCACGCGGTCGAAAGACATGGCTTCCTGGATATCGTGCGAAATGAAAATCAGCGTGGCATCGCGCCATCGCTCTCGAGCGCGGGCGAGCAACGCGTGGCGTTGTTCGGAATCCAGTCCTCGGAACGGCTCGTCCAAGACCACGAGCCGGACATTGGGACGCAGCAACGCGCGGGCTAGCCTTACACGCTGGCCTTCGCCGCCCGAGACCAGACCCCCGCCTTCGCCGAGCGGAGTTTCGACGCCGTCGGGAAGCGACTCGATCACGCGATGCAGCTCCGCGGCATCGACAACCTCGTTGATGGGAGCTGTGTCTTTGGAACCGTAGCGCAAGTTCTCGGCGATGGGCCGGTTCCAGAGCTGCACCGCCGGGTCCACCCATGCGGTATGGGCGCGTAGTTGATCGAGACGCAAATCGTCGAGCCGGATGCCATCCACCAAAACGCTGCCCGACGCGGCGCGATGCCATCCGAGCAGCAGTCCCGCGAGGCTGGATTTTCCAGCGCCGGATGCGCCGACGATCGCCACATGCGAGCCGGCTGGGATGGACACGTTGATGTCGTGAAGGATCTGGTGCCCGGCTGCGACGACACTTACGTTGTCAAACGTAATGGAGACGGGCGCATTTAGCTGGGGTTTGGCTACAGACACGGGGTCTGAATGTTCCAGTGCGCCGAGCGGCTCGAGCAGCCGCAGAGTGACGTTGCGATACATGGGATACTGCCACGCGATGGTCGCCACTTCCTGGCCAAGCGCGGGGAGATTCAACGCCCAATACACCAGCAACAATACGGTTCCGGTTTGGCCGCCGCGCGCGAGATAGGACGACAGCAGCCAGATCGCGAGACCGAAGCCGGTCAGGAATTGCAAGGTTTCGAGCGAAATCACGGAGCGCTGAAGATTCAATCCGGCGCGCGCCCAGTCGGTGAGTAAAGACTCGTGCTCGCGGCGCACGGCCGATTGGCCGCCATGGGTGTGGATGGCCACCAATCCGAGCAGCGCGTCCAAATAGAAATGGGAAAGCGCGCCCGAGTGGGTGCGCAGGCGAAGATCGCGCTCCATCAATAGTGGTTGCGACGCAAGCGGAATAGCGATGGCAGCGCAGGCCGCGAGAATCGCGATGGGAGCGCTGGCCGGATCGAGCCAGACGATGCCGGCGGCGGTGAAGACAATTTCGAACGCGTAGCGCAGAAGCTGGCCCCCCATTTCCGGCAGGCGGCGGATCAAGTGAATGCTGTGGCTGCGCTCGGCCATGTCGGATTTGGGGCGGCTCTGAAAATAGCGATCGCCCAGGCGCGGGAGCTTTTCGAGGAACGCGACGCGCAGACGAATTTCCAAGCGACGCCCCAAGCGCAGCAGGCTGGCGGCTAGCGGGATGTCGAGGAATAGAAGCGCGGCTGAGAATGCCACGGTGGCGGCCAGAAGCTGGCGGCCGGCGCTCAGCAAAGCTCGGAACAAAACGGCTTCCACGATCACAGCGGCGGCTGCCACCGCGAGTGCGATGCTGATGATGGCCGGGGTGAAAAGACCGTCCGCGCGAAGCAGTCGCAAGAGCTCACGGCCGGGCCGCGCTGAGGGCTGTTGGAGGGCGGCCAGCAATTCGGGAGAGGAGGGCGCGTCCGCTGGGGAAGTTCCAAGAGCACGCACCAGGACCGCGCCGCGCATGCTGAGCTGGCCGGCATCTTTGCCGGGGCTAACTCCCCAATAATGTTCGGGAATATGGGCGTCTTGTTCGAGTAGCGTGTTAAGAAGCCGCGCGCTCTCGGGACCGCGTTTGATGGCTTTCGAACTCGCGAGCGATTCCAGCATGCGAACGCCCGCGTCAAGAGCCGCAAGCGATCGCCAGGCGGGATCGTTGGTGGCGGCGCCGATCGCTCGCTCGTCGTCGATCCCGAGCGAACGCAGGCGGCGGCGCAAAGGCGCGAGAAAATCTTCTGAGCCCGCGTAGGCGCGCCAATCTTCGGCTGCGACGGGCTGCTGGTGCATATAGAGATCGGAGAGGAAACGAGCGGCGCTCACCCATCGGCGTCCAACCGCGGGATCCATCAACTCAACAAATCGTCCAAATCTACGCCAGACGATGACGAAATGAGTGATGCCGTTCGGCAGGACGACGACGGCAATGGCGGGCAGCGCGCGCGCTTCATCCAGCAGGACATGATCGGCTGGGAGCAAAATCTGCTCGGCCTCGAGTCCAAGTCGATTCGCGACTGCTTCGATGGTGTCGATGGAGGTGCCATCCACGTCGGTCTGGCAGGCCTCGCGCAGGCGTCCGTAGTTGACCGGGATGCCGAAACCGTCGAGCAGCGATTTGAGCGCGGCTGGGCCGCAGTCCATGTTGGAGGTCTGGACGACCTCGGGGACGATGAGGCGGATGCGCTTCGTCATCGGTGGGCGCGGCCGAGGGTACGAAGGGCGATCGACGCCGGGGAAGTGCGGGAGATTTCGATGCGAGCGGCCGATGGTTGGTTGCTAGTTGGTTCTTGGTTGTTGGTGAAGACCAGGTCAGCGTGGTCAGCAGCGGTGCTCTCCACCCGGGCTGGGATTGTGTCGCCGGCGAGCGTCACAAAGGCCGTTTGGCCCGGACGAATTTGATCGGTGGATGGGAAATAGGCGATGACACGGCCGGATTCGAAACGCAGGTCGGTCGTCGTTTCGTATTGCGGAACGCGCGCGGCCAGCATCCACCAGGTCCAGGCGGCCAAGAGAATCGCGGCCAACGCCGGAGTGAATTTAGAGCGTCCGAAATCATCGGCGTCGAGGGCGCGGATGGTTCGGGCGAACGCGATTCCCTGGTTCATTGATTTGATCCAGACTGGCTTGGTCCGCACCGGTGTTCATTTATGGGATTCGCTGCGTTTGGTAATTTCACTATTTGTCCGCTGATGCGGCTTCTATCGCACTCAGGCCACTTCTACTGAGTGTATCGCGCGAGTCAAGCGAAACGGCCGGTGAGCAAGGGGGAATGGGCGGTTCTGGAGCGAAAAGATAAGTGCAGCGTAGGTGACTTGCGTTCGGGCTTAGCCGGCTTGTTGCAGCTCAATGTAAGCCACCGCCGTCTGGGGATCCGGGATCGGTTCACCGTCTTCGCGCATTCCCTCGATGTGAAGCTCGATCGCCTCCCGGATGTTATGCTCGATTTCCTCGATACTCCGTCCGGTGGTGATGCATCCCGGCAGGTCCGGAACATAGGCGGAAAGATTGTTCTGGCCCTGCTCGATGACAATCGCGTATTTCCTCATGGCTTCCCTGTTAGTCCAGCTTGCTTGAGAACACTCTTGAGCGTACCAGCTTGCACGTCGTCTCCGGGGTGGCCGGGTACGGTGCGCGTCCCTTCTTGATCGCGTGTTTATATTGGCGATGACTTCCGCGCGTGCGAACGTGTTCCCATCCGTCGTTCTCGATCAGTCGTATCAGATCGCGGATTTTCACGTTGTTCGGTATTTGAGTCTCTCACCACACCTATGTTCCGAGAGCAGCCGCAAACGCCGGCGCTTTTTCGCCTCGTCCTTGGCGCGCAGCGTTTCGAAGATCACCTAGGCGGCGACCTACCTCTTCAAAGTACAGGTTTGAGCTGCCTCTAGCCGCCGGATGCCTTATGAGGATCATTTCGGTGGAGCCGCGACGGCCTCGAAGGAAGTTTCCATCCGGTAGAAACGTGCCGCCGTGAATTTGCTCCCAATACGTTAGATAAGTCGTCCCGTACATCACTACGAATTCCGGCACGTGCTGGTCTATCAGGTTCTTAATCATCTGCACGCGCCT
>Ga0302326_10002943_pt1 | contig 40742 bp, 35 predicted proteins | sample Palsa_T0_3_FD_202264 | JGI IMG/M metagenome (GOLD analysis project Ga0302326, IMG submission 202264) | Peat permafrost microbial communities from Stordalen Mire near Abisko, Sweden - Palsa_T0_3 | ecosystem: Environmental > Terrestrial > Soil > Palsa > Peat permafrost | place: Sweden: Abisko... | reverse complement strand
CGTGGGTGAGCGAGAGGAGCATGATGACGAAGAGGAACAGCACCATGATGGCGCCGGCGTAGACCAGCACCTGAAGGATGGCGATGGTGTGGGCGAGCAGCTGGGCGTAGATGGCGGCCAGGAAGAGGAAGGTCGCCACCAGCGACATTGCGGAGTTGATGGGATTGCGCGCCGCGATGACGAGGACGGCTGAAAACAGCGTGGCGAAGCCGAGGAGGTAGAACACCAATTCCTGGGCGCTGAAGTTGGTCACGCGCGGAACACTCCGTAATGTCCCCACGGGCGGTCGCCGAACGGACAGCGGTGCTGGGAGATGTGAGCGCTGAATTCGTCGCGAAAGCGCGCCACGAAGCTGTGGATGGGCAGGGCCACCGAATCTCCCAGCGCGCAGATGGTGTTCCCGAGGCCGATGGGTGGAAAGGGCGCGATGCTGTGTGCGACGTGGAGCAGGATGTCCAGGTCCTCCGGCTCTCCTCGGCCCTCTTCCATCTTGCGCAAGAGTCGCGCCGCCCAGGGGGCCCCTTCCCGGCAGGGAGTGCACTGGCCGCAGGACTCCTCGGCGTAGAACCGGATGACGCGCCACAGGCTGCGCACCATGCAGGTGGTGTCGTCCATGACGATGACACCGCCCGAGCCCGCCATGTTGTCCACCTTCTTCAGCGCTTCGAATTCGAGCTCCACGTCCAGCTCGTTGGCCGCGAGCACCGGGGCGCTCGAGCCCCCTGGAATGACGGCCTTCACCTTGCGGCCGGCGGGCATGCCCTGGCCGTAGCGCTCGTCCTCAATCAGCTGCCGGACGGTGGTGCGCATGGAAATCTCGAAGACTCCGGGTCGCTTGACGCTACCCGAGAGGCAGATGAGCTTCGTCCCTCCGGACTTTTCCGTGCCGAGCTTGGCGTACCACGCGGCGCCGTGCTCGAGGATGGCTGGCACCGAGGCCAGCGTCTCCACGTTGTTCACCACGGTGGGGCTCCCGAAGAGCCCCACCACGGCCGGGAAGGGGGGCTTGAGCCGCGGCCAGCCTTTTTTCCCCTCCAGGGATTCGAGCATCCCCGTCTCCTCGCCGCAGATGTAGGCCCCGGCGCCCCGGACGACGTAGACATCCAGCGCAAAGCCCTTGCCCAGCATCGAGGGACCGAAAAACCCGGCCTGGTAGGCCTCGTCGACGGCTCCCTGCAGCCGCTGCGTCGGGAACTTGAATTCGCCCCGCGCGTAGATGTACGCGGTATGTACTCCGAGGGCGAAGGCGGCGATGGCGATGCCCTCCAGCAGCATGTGCGGGTCGTTCTCGAGGATGTACCTGTCCTTGAAGGTGCCCGGCTCGGACTCGTCGGCATTCACCGCCAGGTACTTGGGCTTGGGGCTGTCCTTGGGGACGAAGCTCCACTTCAGCCCGGTTGGAAATCCGGCGCCGCCGCGGCCACGCAGGTTGCTCTTCTTCACCTCGTCGGTCACCGCCTGGGGGCTCATCCCCAGCGCCTTCTCCAGGGACTGGTAGCCGCCCGACTTGCGGTACGCCTCCAGCGTCCAGGAGTCGGGCTTGCCCCAGTTCCGGGTGATGACCTTCTCGGCAGCCGGCAGCATCGCTGGTTCTTCCCCCTCTAGGCCGTCAGGACAGCTTGTCGAAGAGGGCGTCCACGCGCCCGCGGGTGAGGTTCTCGTGGTGGACCTCGTCCACTTGGAGGCAGGGCGCGGTTCCGCAGGAGGCCAGGCACTCCGTCTCGCGCAGGGTCCACTTCTCGTTGGAGGTCCCCGCCTTGAGCCCCAGCTTCGCCTCGAGGTAGGCGAGCAGGTCCTCGGCTCCCCACAACGAGCAGGAGAGGTTGGTGCACACGTCGATCACGTGTTTCCCCGGCTTCTCCGTGTGAAACATGACGTAGAAGGTAGCTACCTCGTAGGCCCGCTCCGGGGGAACGTCCAGGGCTTTCGCCACCAAGAGCATCCCGTCCGGAGACAGCCATCCCTTCAACTCTTGAAGCAAACGCAGTGCCGGCAGCATCGCCGCGCTTTTGCGGTCCACCGGGTAGTGGGCGACAATCTCCGACAGCTTCGCGTCGAAGACGCGCTGCTCCTCGGCCGAGAAGAAGGGCGACCCCATCGGGGCGGCTTCGTAGGGGCTTTCGAGGGTCCCTGTCAACGGATGGCGACTCCTGATGGACGAGGAAGACAAGCGCGGAGACTCCCGTGTCCCCTTCGTCCTGCGGGTCCACTTCCAGGACCGGGCATCAGCCCTGAGCGCGACCGAAAACCTCTCCCGCGGCGGACTTTTCGTCCAAACCAGCGAGCCGCTCGCTCCTGGAGCACCCGTTTTTCTGGCGGTCTCCTTCCCCGGCCTTCTCCAGCCGGTGCGCCTCGCCGGGGAGGTGGTTTGGGTGCGTCTGCCGCGGCCGGATGCGGTGGGAGGCCTCGGCATCCGGGTGGTGGACCCGACGGCGCGCAAGCGCCTGGAGGGCATGCTTCAGGAGGGGACCCGGGATGCCCCGGCGCCGGCCGCCGCCGGCTACCGGGTGCTCCTCGTGGAGGACAACCCGCATGTGGTGGAGATGTACAGCTACGTCTTGAAGAAGCTCGCCACCGAGGACCTCGGGGGGCGGATTCCAATAGAGGTCCACTTTGCCCAGGACGGACACAGCGCGCTCGCCCAGCTGGAAACCCAGGCTTTTGATTTGGTCGTCACGGACCTGTACATGCCTGTGTTGGACGGCTTTCAGTTGGTACGCAGGATGAAGAGTGACCCGCGCTTCCGCGCCGTTCCCGTGGTAGCGATTAGCGGAGGTGGGACGGAGGCGCAGAAGCGCGCCACCGACCTCGGAGTCGATGTCTACCTGGGGAAGCCAGTCCGGTTCGTCCAGGTCCTGGAAACGGTGAAGCGACTGCTGCGGATCAGCTAGCATCTCGAGGACAAGTGAACGTCATGAACACTCAGAGGGCGGCCATCACCCGCGACACGGTGAGCGGCGAGGCGCTGTTCATCCTGAAGAATCTTCGCGAGAACGGGCGGCTCGGTCGCTCGAACAAGCTGGCCGACGTCAAGACGGCGCTCGAGCCAGCGGTCTCGCTCGAATTCGACGCCTACTTCTTCTTTCTGCGGAAATTCCACTACATCGCCATGGACCGCGAGGCCCAGCTACGGCTCACCGACACCGGCGAGCGCGTCGTGGAAGGCAACGAACTCGACCGTTTCAGCGGGGAAGTGGGGGAGTTTTTCTCCGAGCAGCTCGCGCCCGCGGATGAGCCGCTTGGTAACCCCTACCCCGTTGAGGTGGAGACGTCCGTCCCCGCCTTGGAACGCGTCACCGTGGAGACCGCAGTGCCCCAGCCGCCCGCCGCCCCACCCTCGAATACCCCCATTCCGCGCGCACCGCCGCGCCGCACCACCACCGGCATCGACGGAGTGGCTGCGGTGGATGGACGCCCAGGGCCCTCCGCCAAGCCCCCTGACGGAGACCTCCGCTACACGAAGTTCGACTCCATCGGCTCGGGGCCCCTGGGCACCGTCTTCAAGGGACGCCAGAACAGCCTCGGAACCGAAGTGGCAGTGAAGGAGCTGAAGGACATTTTTGGCTACTTCTCCTTCCTCCAGCGCTCGGACGTGGTGAAGCGGCTCAAGGCCGAGCTGTGCGCCCAGGCGCAGGTGCGGCATCCGGGCGTGGTGTGCATCCTCGACCAGAACACCGACGTCGGCCGTCCCTACGTCGTCATGGAGCTCCTGCGGGGCAACTTGCGCGAGCGGATGGACCAGACCGGCGGGAAGGGCCTGTCTGTCCCCCTGGCGGTGCGCATCTTCCTGCAGCTTTCCTATGCGCTGCGGGCCGCCCACGCCCAAGGCCTGACCCATCAGAACATCAAACCGGAAAACGTCCTCTTCGACCCCTACGGGAATGCCAAAATCGGCGACTTCGGCCTGAGCCGGGTCATCGAGATTGACTCCGGCAAGGGCATGCCCCAGGTGTACGTGGGCACCGGCTCGCTCAGCTACCTGGCCCCGGAGCTCATCGTGAAGGCCAAGGACGCCGGTGGCGCAGCAGACGTCTACGGTGTGGGAATTCTCCTCTACGAGATGCTCACCGGCGCCATCCCCGGCCGCCGCTCGCCGCTACCTTCCGAAGTACGCACCGACGCCCCGAGCAAGCTCGACCTCATCTTCGACAAGATGACGCACGACCGGCGCGAAGCCCGTTACCCGGACTTCGACGCCATGCTCGAGGAATTTTACGGAGCCTTCAGCGAGGGCGAGTACTTGGCGCGGGGGGACCTGGTCCTCTCCTCCGAAGCCACACGGTGAGCCGGCTGGGCGCAGCTCGCTTCACGGCGGGGCTGCTGCAGGCCAATTCACCACCACCGTCAGTGGGATTTCATTGGCGGTAACCTCGGGAACGGCGACAAGGATTCGCTTCCCATCCGGGAATACGTCGAAGCTCGGCCCTGTCGTGACTGGTCTTGGAACAAGGCTCTTCGCGGTGAAGAGGACATTCCGCGTTCCGATGCGCAGGGCAGGTTCGGTACGCACGTTCACCGACCAAAGTCTTCCCTCGACATCAGAATAGAAGATGGTCCCAGTCTCACGGTTCCACTGGAGGGCCGCCGCGCCGCTGCTCGAGATGCGGAGTTTCTCTCCGGGTCCCGGGTAGGGGGCCACGTAAGCCTCGTCTTGTCCGGAGTCGTTTGAAATGAACGCGATGTACCTGCCGTCCGGCGAGAAGCGGACGTTGGAAACATCGAATCCCGACTTCAGTACCGGGAAGGGGTCTCCGATGCCGGAGAGGGGGAACCTCCAGACCGTGCCAGCCTCGGTGTAGAGGAATGAGCTGCCGTCGGGCGAAACATCCTCGGCCGTCTGCCATGCCCGGACGGGTAGGAGCTGCGCGTCCTTTCCGGTCTCGAAGTCGCGACGCACCAAGTGGGGTGCACCGCCTTCGCTGGTCGAGTAGAGGAGCGCCCTCTCGCCCGGCAACCACACCGGCATGGCTTCATTGTCAATGGTCGAAGTGAGGCGGGTTTCGACGCCGCGTTCGATGTCGAAGGACCACACATCGGAGGTTCCGAGGCCCGGCGTTGCGCGACTGAAAGCCACCCGTGTACCGCTCGGAGAGATGGCGAAATCGAAATATTTCCCCGAGCTGGGAAGCGTCCCGAGCTCCCGTCCGCTGAGGTCGAGAACCGCGAGCCGTTGCGCGTCGTCCGCGCCCTGGAGAACCAGCGTTCCACTCAGGGAAGTCGCAAACTCGGCAGCGGCTGTCGTGATGAAGCCTCGCACGTGCTGGGCGACGACGAATGGTGCCCCCGAGAGCGTGCCCTTCCGCCAGTCGAAACGCTGCGCGAGCAACGAACCTTCTCGGGCAAAGACGAGGAATCCGGGTTCGGTGAATTGGACCTTTGACCCGACGGGCATCAACGTCTGCGGTTTCAGTCCGGGAGCGGACGTCATGAGCACGCGGCGGCCGGTGGGACCCGCCAGGTAGAGAAAGCGCACGCCGTCCGGCAGGAACGTGGGGTAGCGGAGGACTGTCTCGCCGTGAACGGTGTCCGGTTCCAGTTCGACGGAGGGAGTTCCCCCGGTGGCAGGAACTCGCATGAGTCTACCGCCTGCTGCGAAGAGAATTTCTCCACCCTTTCCCCAGGAGCCGGACGGTCCTGCGTGTCCGAAGTCTATCGAGCAAAGGACGACGGCGGCCGCATCCGACAAGTCGAGACGCTTGAGCATTCCTTGGGCGAAGAAACCGATTGCGCGACCATCGGGCGACCAGAACACCGAGCGTGCCCCTTCGGTGCTTGGAAGCAGACGGGCATCGAGGTCATTCATCCGGCGGACCCAGAGACGCTCCTCGCCTTTCGAGTTGACGGCGACAAAGGCAACCTCGCTACCGTCGGGCGACACCGCAATGGAGTCGCCCTCTGGGTGCCAAAAGAAGCTGTTCCCCGGGGGCGCCTGGAGAAGGAACCGAATCGGGCTTCCGGACACGGCGCCGTCTCGCGCCGGACGCAGCAGCACGACGGCTGCAGTACAGAGGGCCAGGAGGGCAGTACCCCAGGGCAGCCAAGCCCGGCGACGACGGGGGGCCAGTGCCTGGGGTGTGGGGCCTTCGCCCTCCGCTAACTGGCGGAGCACGAGGCTCACGTCGTGCGCCGAGCTCCAGCGGGAGGCCGGGCCCTTGGAAAGACACGTCCTGACGAGCCTGTCGAACGCGGGCGGGCTGGCGGGCTGCAGGGATGACACGAGCGGCGGCTCCGACGTCTGGACTGCCGACATGACTTCGCCTTGCGAGTTGCCGGGGAAAGCTCTTTTCCCGGTCGCCATCTCGAAGAGGACGGCGCCCAGCGAGAAGATGTCGGTGCTGGCGTCCGCCGCCTTTCCATCGAATTGTTCGGGGGCCATGTATGGGAAAGTCCCCACGAGTGCCCCGTCCAAAGCCCGACTGCGGCTGACCGTCGACTCCCACGTCGCGTCCCTGGCCGCAGCGCGTGGAAGAGCGAGTTGCCTGGCCACGCCATAGTCGAGCAGCTTGACGCCTGCGCTGGTGACCATGACATTGCTCGGCTTCAAATCCCCATGGGCAATGCCCACCGCGTGCGTCGCGGCAAGCGCCGAGGCTATCTCCGCGCCGAAGCGCAAGACTTCCTCAAAGGGAAGCCGCCCCTTTGCCAGCCGAGCGGCAAGCGTCACACCGGAAAGCAACTCCATCACCAGGTAGTCGATGTCGTCGAATCTGCCGACGTCGAACAGAGCGCAGACGTGCGGGTGCGCAAGCTTGGAGATGGCCTTTGCTTCTCGTTCGAAGCGTTTACGCCACTCCTCCGCGGAGGAGACATCGGCAGGAAGAACCTTCACCGCGACCTCTCGCCCAAGGCGCGTGTCACGAGCGCGGTAGACCTCCCCCATGCCCCCGGCTCCAAGCGGAGCAAGGATTTCGTAGGGCCCAAGGCGAACACCGGCGGCGAGGACCATGTCGAGGGAACCCTGCGCTCCTTCGGGGTCCTTTCCTAGGGGCAGGTGGTGAAATCTACAGCGTGAAGAAGAATGTTGCTCCTTGGTCGACAGTCCCCTCGGCCCAAACTCGACCGCCATGCCGGTGAATGACTCGCTGAACCGTTGCCAGACCGATTCCGGTGCCGGGAAATTCGTCGACGCTGTGCAGGCGTTGAAAAGCTCCGAACAGGTTCGAGGCGTATTGCATGTTGAAGCCGGCGCCATTGTCGCGCACGAAGAAGACTGAATGAAGCTCGTCTAGGGTTGCGCCAAACTCGATTCGCGGGTTGGGGCGCTGGGAGGTGAACTTCCAGGCGTTGCCCAAGAGGTTCGTCAGGGCGATCCGGAGGAGTGCCGGGTCACCGTCGGCCGCCAAGCCCTCTTGAATGATGACCTCCACCTCTCGGCCTGGGTCGGATTGCCGAAGGTCGGCGATCAGCTGGTGTGCAATTTCAGTGAGGTTTACCGTGGTCCGTCGCAACTCACCGGTGCTCGCCCGGGCGAGCCTCAGCATGTCATCAATGAGGTGGCCCATCCGGTTGGCGCTCTCCCGCACCAGGGCCAAGTTCTCCTTCTCGCCAGCATCGAGCTTGTCGTCAGCAGATTCGAAGAGCGCCTGGCTGAAACCGTTGATGGCACGCAGGGGTGCGCGAAGATCGTGAGAGATGGAGTAGCTGAAGGCTTCGAGCTCCTTGTTCTTGCGCTGAAGCTCTTCCGCCAGAGCGGCTCGCGCTTCTGCCGTTGTGCGTGCGGCGCGTGCCTCCGAAACCTCGAACTGCCTGCGGAGCAGCTCCTCACGAATCTTGCGATGTTCGTCCTCGAACTGCTTCCGGCGGAGCTGAGCACGGATGCGCGCCTTGAGAATCTCGAACTCGCTCGACTTTTGAATGTAGTCGTCCGCTCCGGCGCTGAGGCTGTCAATCATCCCCTCCTGGCCCCCGAGAGCTGTGAGGATGATGAGCGGTATGTCACGAACGACCGGCGACGCCTTGATGCGACGGCAAGTCTCCTTTCCCCCCATTCCAGGCATGACGAGGTCCAGGAGGATGCAGTCGACCGACTGGACGGAGAGCATCTGGATTGCCTCTTCGCCTGACTGCGCCATGACGACGTCGTACCCCTCGACTCTCAGCCTCGTCGCCAATTCCTGGAGATAGGTCGCGCTGTCATCGACGGCCAGGATGCGCTTCGGCCCGAGGAGGCTCGCAGTATCGGCCTTGTCCTGTCCGGCAGTACGGAGCACAGCGGCGATTCGGGCGAGGATGACCGCCGGGTCGTCCCCTTTGTGGACAAACGCGTCTGCGCCCGCGTCCAAGGCGCGGAGTTCGTCTCCAGGCTGGTCCGATCCCGTCAGCAACACACAGGGGGTGCCGCGAAGCGCGGCGTCCAATCGAATCTTGCGGATGAGCGTCACGCCGTCGATTTCCGGCATCACGCCATCCACCACGATCGCACTGGGACGGCTGTTGGCGGCAATGCGGAGCCCTTCCTCACCGCTGGCAGCCGTCAAGACGGAGTATCCGGCCGTATCGAGCGCGAGGCGAAGCCCCTCGCGAGAAGTCGCGCTGTCATCCACGATGAGGATGGTTGCCGCCTGCTCCGAAGACGGGGCGCCCAGGCGACTCCGAAGGAGGTCGCGAGCGCGTGCCACCACATAGCCCGTGTCGTAGGGCTTTCCTACGTAGTCATCCGCACCGGTCTGAAGGCCGATGATCCGACTCTTGACTTCGGCCTCGCTCGAGAGAAGCAGGATGGGCGTTTCTGCTGTTGCCGGTGTCCGGCGGATCTCCTTGAGAAGCTCGACTCCGTCTCCGTCGGGCAGCTGGACGTCAAGGACTGCGAGCGCGACCGAGCCCTGCGCAAGTGCCCGGCGCGCCTGAGCAACGGTGGCGCAACGAATTGTGCGGAAGCCCATCGCTTCGAATGCCTCAGCCAGGTCCATGCGGACTGTCAGGCTATCGTCCACGATGAGCACTGCGCCCGTCATCAGCCGCTCCGCGTCCGAGCGAGGAGTTCTGAAATGGCCGGACCGATTTGCCCGAGAGGCAGCACGCGTTCAGCGGCACCGAGCGCCACGGCCTCGCGGGGCATGCCATACACGATGGACGATGCCTCATCTTGCGCGATGGTGTATCCGCCAGCTTTCCTGATCTCGAGCAGACCGGCCGCGCCGTCGCGGCCCATGCCGGTCAGGAGGCAGGCCAGGGTCTCCGCGCCGTACTCGCGGGCGAGCGACTCGAAGAGGACATCGATGGACGGACGGCAGGACTGTCGCTCAGGGTCAGATGTGAGGCGGAGCCGTCCACCACGGACCAGCAAGTGGCGCCCGGGTGGAGCGAGCACCACTCGTCCGCCGATCGAGGCAACGGGCTCGCCGTCTTCGGCGTAGGCGACGCTGTGTGGGGTCTGGGTCTCAAGCCAGTCGGCGAAAGCGGCGCCGAACTGCTCCCCGAGGTGAAGCACGATGAGCACGGGGAAGGTCAGGACCATCCGAAGCGAACGAAGGACTAAGACGATCGCGTTTGGTCCACCGGTCGAGGCCCCCAGGGCGACCACCCGATAGGACTGCGAGAGGGCAGCGGTTGGGAAGAGGATCTGTTCGGGTGGCGCTCGTGCCAACCCAGCCAGCCGGCCTCGGGGATGGGTGATGACCTTGATCCTCGAAACGAGCTTCACGGTCGAAACGAACTTTCGCTCCCAATCACCGTCGGCCTCGTCGCCCCGTGGTTTTTCAAGCACGTCGACCGCACCTGCAGCGAGCGCGTCGAATGTCTTGAAGACTGCGCCACGGTTTGTGGACGAGGAGACGATGAGGATGGGCGTCGGACAGTGCGCCATGATGTATTCGGTGGCGGCCAGACCACTCATCACCGGCAGCATCATGTCGAGGGTCATCACGTCTGGTTGGAGCTCCCGGCACAGCTCGATCGCTTGTTTGCCATCGGCTGCCTCTCCGGCGATCTCGATGTCCACCTCACGAGCCAAAATTTCGCAGAGTCGCCTCCGAACAGTGAGCGAGTCATCGACGACGAGGACGCGCACCTTGGCCATGGTCACGCCACCAGCCGGCGGATCCGGTCGAGCAGCTCGCCTTGGTCAAATTCGCTCTTTACGACGTACCCTTGTGCACCGATCTCCGCACTCTGTTCACGATCGGCGGGGGAGTTTCTTGAAGTCACCAAAATCGCGGGGATGCCCTGGAGCGAGGGCGCAGCGCGCGTTCGCCTGATGAAATCGAATCCGTCCATCCCCGGCATCTCGACGTCGACCAGGAAGAGTCCGTACCGGCGCTGGTAGGCCATCTCCAGACCCTCTTCCGCGGACGTGGCCAGTGCGACCTCGTAGCCTGCCGATTCCAGGATGCTCTGCTCGAGCATTCGAGTTGTCAGCGAATCGTCGATGATGAGAATTGGGAGGCTAGCGGCAACCGCGGCCCGCATCGCTGCATTTCCTCGGCGCACAGTCGCCACCAACCCTTCCGGGTCGAGGACCATCTGGGGATTGCCATCTGCGTCCAGCGACACCCCTGCCACGGAGGCGTCCGGCGGAGTCATCTTGGGGAGCGGCCGAAGCACGATGCTCTGAACGCCAACCAGCCGGTCGACGCCGAGTGCTGCCAGTGCTCCCTGGCTCTCAATCACTACGGCCGACCATACTTTCGGAGTGGAGTTGGCAACTTTTTCTGAGTGGAGGGCTTGTGACAATGGGGCGAATGGAATGGCCTTCCCGTCCAACAAAATTGACTCGCCTTCTGTCGTCCGGGTGACTTCGAGAGAAGCGAAGCGGAGGGTTCGGTGGATGGCGCTGAGGGGAATCGCCGCGGCCTGGCCGGCGGTCTCCACCACCAATGCGTCGAGCGAGGAAAGCGACACCGGGATCACAATCTCGACGGAGGTGCCCTTGCCTGCCTCGGTATGAACCGTGACTTTGCCGCCCAGGCGTTTGGCTGCCTCGTGAACCACATCGAGACCGATTCCCCGCCCCGAGACGCCGGTGACTGTGCTGGAGGAGCTGATCCCGCCTTCCAAGATGAGCTCGAGGAGGTTCTCGGAATCGAGGCTTTCGGCCTCGCCCACCACCATGCCGCGGCGTTGAGCTGCACGGCGAATGGCATCGAGATCGACTCCCCGACCGTCGTCGGTGCAAACGAAAGAAAGTCGGTTCCCGCGCCGTAGCACCTCGACCTTGACCTGCCCCTCCGGGGGCTTCCCGGAAGCCGTGCGCTCCGCCTCGGGCTCGATGCCATGGGCCGCTGCATTTCGCATCACCTGGACCAACGCATCCTGGATGGTGGCGAGCACATGCGGCTCGAGCCGCACCTCACCACCCCGGGTCTCGAAGGAGACGCGGGTGCCCACGCTCCGAGCTGCATCGCGCAGCGCGCGTTCGAGCGAGTTGAAGATCAGCCCCACAGGAAGTAGCCGGAGCCGCTCGGCCGTCTCCCGAACCTGGCGCAGCTCGCGGTCCAGCTGGTCGACTCCCGCGGCGAAGTCCCGCTGGACCGATGCCACGAGCTCGCGAAGCTCGTCGGCCATTGAACGAGTCTTGACCGTTGTGAGGAGCGTCTCTTCGCCAAAGCCCCGGGGTAACGTAAGTCGGTCGTTGAGGTTTTCGCTCAGGTGACGCACGTGCTTGAGCGCAGTGACGCCACGTCGCATTGTCTCGAGCTGGACGTTTAGCTCGATGACGCCATCGAGCAGCGCGTCCATGTCTTCGGTATCCCCTCCCAACGTGTTGAACTGTCTATCGGCAATGGGGCGCGCCACCGGGCCACTCACAGAATCCGCCTCTGCGAGGCCGCCAACTCGCACTGAGATTGCGTCCAAGAGAGAGAGCACTCCATCAACGCTCTCGCGTGGAAGTGCGGCCCCCCCTTCCCGAAGGGGAGCGAGCGCATCCTCGATGGCGTGCGCAAGGTCGGCGATTGCAGGTTGCTTGACGACGCGCGCGGCACCCTTGAGCGTGTGAGCCAACCTGAGCAGGCGCGCCATGAGATCTGTTTCGTGGACCCCTTTCTCTAGGTCGAGGACACCCTTCCCCAGCTGATCCAAGAGCTCCCTCGCCTCGATGCGGAAGTACTTGTATGGGTCGCGCGTCATCGCTTAGGCGTTCGCTTGCGGTCGAATCAGCCTGAGCAGTTCACGCGAGAGTCCGGCCAGCTGTGATGCAGTCTCGAGCGTTTGACCGGAACTGGCCTCGGTCTCCCTGCTTGTCGTGGCGACGTCGGTGATCGCAATGTTGACCTGTGCGACCGCGGTTGCCTGCTGCTTGGTGGAGAGCTCGATCTCTCGGGCGACCTCTGCCGCCGTTGTCACGAGGACCGTGATCTCCTTGAACGCATCGGCAACTTCCGAAAACTGTCTTGACCCTGTTTCCACCGCCTTCGAGCCGCTCTCGGTGGTCATGACAGTCGTGTTGACGGCGCTGCGAACGTCCTCGATGAGCTTTCGTGTTTCGTTTGTGGACCCGGCGACCCGATCTGCCAACTTCCGGATCTCGTCTGCGACGACGCTGAATCGCTTTCCGGCGTCGCCGGCGCCTGCGGCCTCGATGGTGGCGTTGATGGCTAGAATGTTGGTTTGTTCGGCGAGCTCGGAAACGATGTCCAGGACACTGCCGATCTGTTGAGACTTCTTGCCGAGCTCAACCATGTGATTGACGATGATGTCGACCTGACGTCGGATCCCCGTGACCGCCTCGTGCCCTTTCTCCACCGTTCCATCGCCAGCCCGCGCCGCCGCCGCTGTCTGTTCTGCGACCCGCGCGACTTGCTGGGCGCTTTCGGCGATCTGCCGGGAGGTCGCTAGGAGCTCACTGATGGTCGTGGTGATCTCACTCATGGCGGTCGCTTGTTCCTGGGCCCCGCTGACCTGCTGGTTCGCCGACGCCTGGAGTTCTGCCGAAGAGCTCTGAACCTGCTGGACGGCGGCGCCAATCTGCTGCGAGAGGAATCGCGAGAGGAAGAGACCGATCAGCGCCACCAAGGCGGTTCCCAGGAGGCTTCCCAAGAGAAGAAATAGTTTGGTCGTCTGGGCGCTGGCTTCGGCCTCGGCGCTTCGCCGAGTGAGCAACTCCCGCTCGGCGTCATCCATCTCTGCGAAGGTGCGGCGCAGCTGGTCCATCGTTCTCTTGCCTTCGCCGCTCATGATCAGGCGTGCACTGGCCTCGACGCCCCCAGTTCGGCGCTCTCGAATCGCGTCGTTGAGCAAGGCCAATCGGGCGTCGATCAGGGGTTGCACAGAATCCAATGTGCGCTGCACGGTATTGTCGATGGTGAGATTTCGAAGCTCGCCGCGCCTCCGGGCGATGCCAGCGATGGCGGCTTGATACGGTTCGAGAAACGCCTCATTCCCGGCGATGATGAAGCCGCGCTCGCCGGTCTCAGCGTCGACGAGCAGGAACAGGAGACCGTTGAGCTCCTCGCGGACCTGTTGAGTGTGGCCGACCCACCGTTCGTTCTCGATGAGGCGGTGCGCGTTGAGGTACCCGACCACGGCAATTACCAACAGCGTGGCTGCGGCCGCCGCGAAGCCTGCGGCGACTTTTCGGCCAAAGGTCCAATTACTAAACATCGGTCACTGCTCCTTGGACGCGCTTACCGAGCAGACGCGCCGTGTCACCGTCTCGATGACCGAGGCGATGTGAATCAGGGGACGGACCACATCGGCGGTCCGCACTGCTCCGCGGACATGCCGCGGTCGAAGTCGCTCAAGCTCAGGCGTCTCCGAGAAGACGTCTGCGCGTGGGACGCGCAGCTGCGCCTCGAACAGGTCAAATGCCAGGGCGACGGGGTCAGGAGTACCCGTCAGGACGACCCATCGAGGGGTGGGCCCGTGGGAATGCCCGAGCAAGAAACGAAGGTCAAAGACTGGCGCCAGCACGCCACGGAAAGCCGCGATGCCCAGCATTTCGGGGATGTGAGAGGCGACTGGAACGAATTTTCGATCGAGATGGAGCGCCGCGATTTCCGAAAGACGAATTGCATACGGAAATGCCCCGACCCTCACGGCGAGGAAGTCCTCGAAAGCAGATTCTTCGCGCGATTGGCAGGCAGCGAAAGACGCATCGAACGCCGCTCGAAGTAGGGCCGCGGTGTCTGAAACACCGTTTCCGTGGGCGCTCATTGCCTGCTCCCCAGCCGGTCGAGCTCCCGGGAGCACAATGCCACCAGCGCGTCGCGGCTGAATCCGCCTCCGAAAAGCAACAGCCGAGAAGCTTCCTCGTGTCTCAGAAGATGGAAGGCCTTCGCCAACTCTAGGCGAGCTGCTTCTTGGTCCCCACCACGGCGCGCGAGGAGACCGAGGTGAAGGTGCGGCATGGCGAACGTTGGGTCGAGGTAGGCCGCGCGTTGGTCATGATCGAGGGCGCCCTTCAGGTTGCCTTCGCCCTCCTGGCATACGGCTAGAATGTAGTGCGCACCGGCATTGAATTCGTCGAGTTGCAACAGCTCGGAGCACACCTTCGCGGCAGCGGCAATTTTTCCGCTGTGCGTCAGGAGGACAGCACGGAGAAGAAGGAAATCGGGGCCCTGCGCGGGATCGAGGTCCTCCAACAGCTGGAGCGCCTGTTCGAAGTGTTCTGTCCTGAGGAGTTCCAGCGCGAGGCAGAGGTCGGGTCCGGAGCTGGCAACCGGTGCTGGCACGTCGGACGGAGATGGTTTCGCGGTGAGCACATGGATTCGGCGGGCCATATGCTGGACGGTTTCAATCCAGGTCGTTGCCCAAGCCTCGGACACTCGCGGGTTGGTCGGCTCCGGCGACCAAAACTTCGCATCCGGCGCGATGGCTTGGGCCGGCTGCAGACCCTCCTTGCGTTGGTAGTAGAAGGTCTCGTGCGTATGGAGCAGGTGGAAGTCCTGGGACAGCCCGCGCAAGTTCTCCGCGTGGCCCAGGAACAGATAACCGCCAGGAGTAAGTGCCTCCGTAAGGCGGTCGACGAGTCGCTGCCTGCTCTCGGGCGTGAAATACATCATCACGTTGCGGCAGAAAATCACGTCGTAGCTGGCTGGCTGCCACAGGCTAGAATTTTCCTGGGCAAGGTTGTGGAGCTCGAACGTCACCGCTGCGCGGATTGCCGGGTCGAGAGCGAAATTACGGCCCTGAGAGATGAACCATCGACGTCGGGTCTCCGCAGGCGTTTCGCGCAGCGACCATTCGGAGAAGCACGCTCGGGCCGCCCTCTCGAGCATCGCGGGATTGATATCGACGGCCCGGATGGAGAGATTCCAACCGGTCAACAGCTCGCTGTCGCGCGCCAAGATGGCGAGGGAGTACGCCTCTTCACCAGATGCACAACCCGCTGAGAGAACGCTTAAGCGTCGTGTCGCCGACCTCGCGGAGATGCGATCGGGGAGGGCAACCTCTAGGAACGCGCGGAACTGTTCGAAATGCCGAAAGAAGTAAGTCTCGTTGACCGTTAACGCCTTCGCGAGCTCACCGAGTTCCGCCCGTTGAGAGGAAGCACCCTCCATGCGATTCAGGTAGGGCGCGGCTGAGTTGGAGGAAGCATCCAGCCTCCGGCGCAGCACGTCGGCCAGAAATCCGAGCTTGGTTTCGTCGAAGTGCAATCCGAGGCGATGGGCGACGGCGGCGCGGAAGCGTCCCACATCGGCGCCCCGGATGGTCAGCATTGCGGATGGGCCTCGTTTGCCTCGATGACCTTCCAGACCGAGTCCGAAACGATTCGCGCGCTTTGCAGAACCGCAAGCAGCTCGGCATCGAGCACTCCGATTGCCGCGACCGCCCCGGCGCCCGTCTCCTGAAGGAGCGGGTCAAGGGTGCGGAGCGAATCCGACGCCAAGGTTCGGATGCCAACGACGGCGTCGACCGCAAGCGCAAGACTGCGCCTGTTGACCTTGATGGTTACGAACCTAGCGGGCCGTCGCTGGCCCGTCACACCGACTAGCTGTCCGGCGTCGATCACCGGCACCGGCGAACCTCGGATGATGGAGAGGCCGAACACAAACGCGGGAGTCCCGGCGAGGGGCACCACCGACAGTGGCCTCATCGTCTCTGAGACGTGCTCGATGGGAAGAGCGCAGAAGTGCGTTCCAACGCGGCAGAGAAGAACCACGGTCGTTTCAAGCGCCAACTGCATCACGCTGTTCCCTTCCGCGCCAAACTACCGCGCGGACAACTTGCCAAACCGGAGGGAGCAACGCTGAGTGAGACGCCGCCTTCTCTAGCTTTAGGACTCTAACAGGCTGAGATGAACGGGTCTGAGTCGAAGCTTTGTAAAGGAACTCCCGGATGCATCGTTTCAATTCTCGCGATCCGGACTGCTGGTGGGTCCGGTGCGTGGATGCCTACATCGGGCGTTTCGGAATCGCATCAGTACCTTGAAATGGTCCAGAGAAATCCTCTCAACTCATTTCAAGGTCGCCCCGGCTGGCTGGAAATCGCCAAGCCCTCGAAGTTCGGGCGCGCTCTCTCTCGCACAGAGGTGCCGGTGTGGTTGGAGGTCGGCCCCGGCTCTCCGGCCTGCCTACTCCGCCCCGGTGTGCGCACGGAGCTTTGCATTCTCCATTTCCAGCGCTTCGATCCGAGCAAGCAGCGGCGCGACGCTCTCACGCACTTCACCCTCCGTGAACCGGGGCGTGATGTGCTGTGAGCAGTTCCAGTCGAAGCCCTCCACCTTGAGCAGGATGCCGCGCTCAATGTGCGCCTGGTAACCCGGGACCGTCAGCTTCGCGAGCGTGTCCGGTGAATCGGCCTGCGTCACCAGCGCCGCGTGCGCGAAAACCTTGAGGCGTCCGCGACCGGGATAGTCCATGAAGATGAGTGCCACGCGATCATCTTTCGACAGGTTCCCGACCGAGATGTACTGACGGTTCCCGCGGTAGTCAGCGAACCCCAGTGTGTGCTGGTCCAGCACGCGGACGAAGCCCTTTGGTCCGCCGCGATGCTGGATGTACGGCCAGCCGTTCTCACTGATGCTCGCCATGTAGAAACTGTCACGCGCGGCGAGGAACGCCTCCTCGTCCGGGCCGAGGACATCCGGCTCGTCTCGTGGAGGCTCAACGCGGGCGTAGGCCTTCCGGCTGCCCATGCGCTCCTGCACGGCCTTGACCGCTGGCGTGAATGCAATGCTGGCGAATCGACCCATGACGCAGCCTTCTCCTCAACGGAACTACACTCCGGAGGTCCACGAGGGACCACCGGCATTCAACCGGTCACGGACCTGTGGCCGAAACCGTGCGCTCACTCGGTAAAGGCCGCGCCTAGGACTTTCAACTCCGAGAGCAAACCCAACCCCTCTGCGAAGAGGCGGGGCTGCACCCGGCCACCGCAAACCCGACAGGGCCGTCCGGGCATCCGCGACGGGGTGGGGGGTTTTCCCCGTCGCAGGCCGATGAAGTCGTTCAGCTCTTGAAGAATCCGAGCAATTCCTCGTTGACCCTGTCCTTGAGCGTCGTGCACATCCCGTGGGGGGCGCCCTTGTAGACTTTGAGGATGGAGCCCTTGACGAGTTTCGCCGACAGCGGGGCGGAGTCGGCGAAGGGCACAATCTGGTCGTCGTCGCCGTGAAGGATGAGCGTCGGGACGTCGAACTTCTTGAGGTCCTCGGTCATATCCGTCTCTGAAAACGCCTTGACGCAAAAGTATGACGCAGGAAAGCCGGCCATCATGCTCTGGAGCCAGAATGACTCGCGCACGCCTTCCGAGATTTTCGCGCCCGGCCTGTTGTAACCGTAGAACGCCATGCTGAGGTCTTTCCAGAAAGCCGAGCGGTCGGCTTGAACGCCTGCGCGGAGCTGATCGAATGCTTCCATCGGCGTACCGAGCGGATTCGTCGGGCTCTTCAGCATCACCGGCGGGATGGCGCTAATCAGCACGGCCTTAGCGACGCGTTTCGTTCCGTGGCGACCGATGTAGCGGGCGACTTCCCCGCCGCCGGTGGAATGGCCGACATGGATAGCCTTCTGCAGGTCGAGCCCCTTGGTGAGCTCTGCGAGGTCGTCAGCGTAGGTGTCCAGGTCGTTGCCGTTCCAGGGCTGGCTTGACCGGCCATGGCCTCGGCGGTCGTGCGCGATGCAGCGGTAGCCCCGCGACGCCAGAAAGAACATCTGGTCTTCGAAGGCATCGGCGGACAACGGCCACCCATGGCTGAAGACGACGGGTTGCCCGCTCCCCCAATCCTTGAAATAAATTTCCGTGCCGTCCTTGGTAGTGAAGGTATTCATGGGCCGCTTTCCTTTGCTCGGGTTGGAGGAAGTGGAAGCCGCGGAGGCTGTCATCGCCGACAGACTGGCCGCAGCGGCAACGCCGGCGCTTCCAATCAGGACGTTGCGGCGTGAGCCATCGACGGCTGCGGTTCGCTTCGGCTTGACGGAGTCCATGGGGAGCTCTCTTTCGGTGCGAGTGACGTTGGTAGAGGGTTGGTGTGCAAGGGGGTGGCAAGAACGGCGACCTTCGGCGCGCCACCGACAGCCGCCCAGCGCTCAAGCCACCCAGGGCCGATGCGCCGCTGATGATTCGTCGGGCTCCCCCTCGCCTTGCGCCGTGCGCCGGGTGGCATAGCGCCTCTTCTTCATCGGTGCTCTGCCTAAAGACCGAAAATGTTCAAAAACGTCCGACGCTTCGTCCGGTCATGAACCCCGCCGAATCGTGTTCGTGGGCTCCGCAGACTCGGCCCATGCTTCAATGACGCCCCCGGCAGTCGCGCTCGCAAAGGACGTAGGGTGTGCCCCGTGGAAGAGCCAGGGCCTCCCCGGAATGCGCTCGACGTCACCGTCCAGGCCGGTCTGGTCGTCTTCCAGAGCGGCAACTTCCACGCCGCGCACGACGCATGGGAGGAAGGCTGGCGGAACTCCCAGGGTGCAGAAAGGCACCTCCTCCAGGCGCTGGTGCAACTGGCTGCCGCCTTTCACCAGTGGGGCCGCAAGAAGCCCGGCGGCGCGGCCACGCTCCTCGGTCGGGCCCGGCGCCACCTAGCGAGCGTCCCGAGCAGGCTGCTCGGCGTCGAGGTGTCCGAGCTCGAGCTCGAGCTCGAGGCGTGGGAGGAGGCCGCTGCCCGAGGCGACCCGGTGCCAGCCTCACCGCGCCTTCGCGCGCTCGAGCTGTCGCCTGAGGCGCCGATGCACCGCCGCCGCCCGAGGTGTCCGTACTGCGGCGAGCGGGTGACGGTGCAGGCCGAGCCGCTGGGCGTCACCGAGGAGATGTACGTCGAGGACTGCCCGGTATGCTGCCGTCCGTGGACGGTGCACGTCACCCGCGAGGGGAGCGAGGTGGCCGTAACACTCGGCCGCGAGGACGACTGAATCCAAGAACGAGCAACCCCAGCAGCGCCAGTCCGCCCACCGGGCCCGGTGCGCTGCTGCAGGCGAGCCCCTGCACGCCGCTGCTGCTGGCTGCGGCGAGTCCACCGGGCGAGCCCGCGTCGAGGCTACCGGTAGGCCCAGCGTCCAGCAGCACGGTCACCGTCGCTGAGGCCACCACCAGGAGGGTGATGCTGTTGGCCGGGAAGGTGGCGGCGAGGCTCGTGCCGCTCAGGCTGAGGTCCGCTTCTCGCACTACCGCGGAGAGGTTGGCGGGCCCGTAGCCCCACACCTGCGCCGTGCCCGAGGGCGTGAAGCCGGTCAGGGTGACGGAGCTCGCGAGGTCGCCGCTCGTCTTGTTCACCACCACCAGCGTCAGCGCCGAGTCCGAGGCGCGCTGCGCGCCGTAGATGGCGAGCTGGTCCTGGCCGGAGTTGTCCGCGCCGCCGCTGGTGGAGTTCACCCACGTGTCGCCATAGGCGCTGCCCAGGCCGTCATAGTTCCGGTAGATGCGGAAGGCGTAGGCCACCGCGTCGGTGCTGGCCGGGGGTCCCCACATGGTGGCGAGGTCAAGCCCCTCGCGGCCAAAAATCCCGAGCACGTCCGCCTCGGCGAGCGCCCCGTTGATGCTCTGCGTCCCACCCCAGTTGTACTCGGTGATGGCCAGCCGAGTCCCCGGGTAATGGGCCGCAATGAGTTGCTTGAACGAGGGGATGAGTTGAATGGGTGGGTTGTACTGTCCAATCCAGCTCTCGTCCTCGTAGGTGGGGTCCCACAGCGAGCGCGTCGAGCGGAGGCGCTGGGCCTGCAGGTCCGCGTCCCCTGGGTCGGTGGTGTTGGCCAGCGAGCCGAGGCTCGAGGACGGGTAGTAGTGCTCGTCGAGGTAGTCGAGGAGGCGCTGGCCGGAACTCGTGTCGGCCTGCGCCATCGCGTCGAGGTAGCCGGCGGCATAGCTGTAAACCGGGTAGCCGAAATCGACCGGGCCGAGGATGAGCGCGGTGGGGTCGGCGGCCTTCACCGCCGTGGCGAACTGGATGCCGAGGTCGGTAATGCCTCCGTCGCCGGCGTAGGGGCGGCCCTGGGGGAGGATGTCGCGGTGGGTGTTGCCCCAGCCGCTCGGTTCGTTGTCCAGATTGTAGAAGCGCACGCCGCCGTCAGCCGCGGTGCCATACTTGCCGACGAGGTACTGCACCCACTCGGTGGCCAGCGCAGTCGCGTTGGGAATGTGGATGCGAAGAATTTGCGCCTCGTTGAGCGGGATGCTTCCCCCATCGGCGAGGAGGACTCCGTTGCCGCAGTCGTCTCCGTTCGGGTGCACGTAGGGGTTGTAAGACTGCTGCTCCGGAAACTGGCTCTTCGGGTAGCTGCAGTCCCAGGCGCTCACGCTGTCGATGTAGGGGACGAGGGGGATGGTGAGCAGAGTGCGCCCCTCCGAAGCTTCAGCGAGCGAGATGACGGTGTCCGCGGTGGCGTTGGGCACCGGCGTCGCCGTCCCGCTGCCGGCCATGAAGTACCAGTCGAAGCCGGCGTTGCTGGCGTCCACCTTCCAGTTGTAACGGGTGGCGGCGTCTCCCCCCATCCGGGTGACGGGGACCTTCACCTCGGTGTGGAAGGCCCCATCCGCTGCGGTGACGCTGTAGCTGTTCATCCCGTAAATGTCGGGGCTGATGGGATGTCGGTCGGACGAGACGTCCACGACCAGGGAGGGCCCCGCGCCTACCTGCGAGAGCAGGGACAGGGTGAGGAGGAGTGGGGCCACAGCGAGCATCGGCTCCTCTGCAGCACGAATTGGGCCGCGGGAAGGCGAAGTCCAAGCAGGCGAGAGGAGGCCCGAGCGGCGGGTGCGCACCCCACACAGTGGGGGGAGGACAGACCCCACCCGAGTGAGGGGGCCTGTCCAGCAATCACCCTGGCTCCCCGGGCGTACAGCGACTGGGGTTGACGCCGGAGGTCCCGATGGGCCGCATGGTTCTGCTGTTCGCAGCTATCGCACTCTGTCCCACGCTGGCGCATGCCTGGGACCTGGACGGCGACTGCGTCATCGACGTCATGCCCGGCGACGTGGTGGCGCGGGGCAAGGACGTGGTGGTGGAGGCCGGCAAACGCGTCAATGACGCCGTGGCGGTCGACGGGAACGTCATCGTCCGCCGTGGCGCTCACGTGAAGAGCGCAGTGGCCGTCAACGGCTCGGTGACCATCGAGTCCGGCGCCAAGGTGACGGGAAGTGTCATCTCCTTCGGAGGAAAGGTGACCGTCGCGCCCGATGCCAAGGTGGAGGGCAGCCGCTTGGTGCTGGGCGACGGCATCAAGGTCAAGAGCGAGGATGGCAAGGACGTCTCGCTCAACTTCTCCATCGCCGGCGAGGAGCTGGGCCAGCTCATTGCCGGCAAAGTCTCTGAAGCGGCCCGAAACTGCCGCATCGTGGACAACTCGGACGGCGGGAAGAAGTAGTCGCTACGTCCTAGGGAGGGCTCACCCCAGGGCCATCAACCGGCCTTCTTGCTCATCGCCAAGGGGACCCGGAAGAGCTCAAGGACTTCGGCGACCTCCACCGGCTTGGCGATGCACGCCACCGCCCCGGCCTTCATCGACTGTTCCACCAGCTCCGGGGTGTGACGACCGGTCATGGTGATGAGGCGGACGCCTTCCAGGTTTTTTCGCGCCTTGATGCGGCGGCACACCTCGAAGCCATCGACCTCCGGCATGTTGAGGTCAATGAGCAGCCCATGGGGTTTAATCTCGGTAACCAGCAGCAGCGCCTCCACACCAGAGGTGGTGGTGGTGAGCTCCACCTGGTTGGCGTGGGCCTTGAACGCTCGCTTCATTGCGTCGAGTACGGGCTTCTCGTCGTCCACCACCAACAGGCGCACTGCGGAACTGCCCAGTTCTTCTGGCACCGGCATCTGGTGGGCGATGAGAAAGGAGCGCAGGTCCCCGGCCCGCACGCGACGGTGCCCACCGGGCGTCCGGAAGGCGACGAGGATGCCACGGTCAATCCATTTGCTCACCGTGGACGGGTCGACCTGCAAGAGCCGGCTGATGTCATGGGTGGTGTAGAGAATGTCCGTCATGGAGTGACTTTCCTCATCCGAGCGCCCAAAGGCATCCTCGCGCCGAAGGGCTGGGCGGGGAAGGCGATTTTCCGGCTTTTCTAGCATTGGAGCCTGGTAGCTGTAATCCGGCGGCATCCGGTAAACCCCTAAGGCCGAACTCAGGTAAACACCCTAGTTTTGGCCCTATTGGCCGAGGGCCCGGCGGATGGCCACCGCTTCCCGGAGCGTGGTTTCAAACATCTCTAATGTGAGGGAGCAAGGACCGTCGCAAGGCGCGGTCTCGGGTGACTCATGCACTTCGGTGAAGAGAGCATCCACCCCGGCTGCAATCGCGGCGCGGGCCAGGACTGGTACCAGGGCGCGTTCCCCCCCAGACGCAGTGCCCTGGGAAGACGGTAGCTGCACCGAGTGGGTGGCATCGAAGCACACCGTCAAACCGGCGGCGCGCATCTGGTGCAGGCCGCGCATGTCCACCACCAAATTGTGGTAACCGAAGCTCGCCCCGCGTTCTGTGACGAGGACGTTGGGGTTGCCCGCCTCGGTGGCCTTCTTGGCAGCCTGCAGCATGTCGAGCGGAGCCACGAATTGTCCCTTTTTGAGGTTGACGCCGCGGCCGGAGCGGGCCACCGCCACCACCAAGTCCGTCTGACGGCAGAGGAGGGCTGGAACCTGCAGCACATCCACCACCTCTGCGACCGCTCCTACCTGGGACGTCTCGTGGACGTCAGTGAGTACCGGCACCCCCACCTCCCGCTTCACTCTGGCCAAGACGCGCAACCCCTCGGCCAGGCCCGGACCGCGGAAGGCAGCGCCACTCGTCCGGTTGGCCTTGTCGAAGCTGCACTTAAAAATGAAAGGTAAATGCAGTTTCTGGGTGACGTCCAAGAGAAGCCGGGCGTGTCGAAGGGCGTGCTCTTCTGACTCGATGACGTCCGGTCCGGCGATGATGAGGAGCGGCTGCCCGGCGCCGACCGGGTGACCGCCGAGGCGAATCATCGCCGCGCCCCGTCGCGTTGCTCCAGCGCAGCCCGGATGAAGCCGGAGAAGAGGGGGTGCGGGGCGAAGGGTTTGCTCTTGAATTCAGGGTGGAACTGGCAGCCCACGAAATAGGGGTGGTCGGGAAGCTCCACCATCTCCACCAGGTTGAGCTCTGGGTTGTGGCCACTCACCACCAGGCCGGCTTCGGCCAGTCGCGACCGGTAGGAGTTGTTTACTTCATAGCGGTGGCGGTGACGCTCGCTCACCTCGTCCTTCCCGTAGAGCTTGAAGGCGAGCGAGCTGCTCTTCAGCACGCAGCGGTAGGCCCCGAGGCGCATCGTGCCGCCCTTGTCCTGCACGCTCAGCTGGCTCTCCATCAGCGAGATGACGGGATGGGGCGTCCGCTCGTCGAACTCGATGGAGTTGGCGCCGCTGAGCCCGAGCACGCTGCGAGCGAATTCCACGACGGCCATCTGCAGGCCCAAGCAGATGCCGAAGAAGGGCACTTTCTTCTCTCGTGCCCAGCGGATGGCGTTGATTTTTCCTTCGGTGCCACGCACCCCGAAGCCGCCCGGGACGAGCAGGGCATGCGTGCCAGCGAGGAGGGTGGCGGCACCTTGCGTCTCCACTTCCTGACTGTCCAGGTAGACGAGCTCCACCTTGCAGTCATTGGCGATGCCGCCGTGCTGGAGCGCCTCGTTGAGACTCTTGTAGCTCTCCTTGAGGTCCGTGTACTTGCCCACCACGGCGATGCGCACCTCGCCCTTGGAGGGACGGTAGACCTTTTCCAGAATTCGCTCCCAGCGCTCCAGTCGCGGAGCGCGCGACCAGATGTTGAGAATCTCGGAGAGCCGTTCGTCGATGCCTTGTCGGTGCAGCTCCAGCGGCAGCTCGTAGATGCTCTTCACATCGGGACTGGTGAAGACGCCCGCCGGGTCGACGTTGCAGAACATGGCTATTTTAGCCCGCATCTCAGCGGGGACTTCGCGGTCGGTGCGGCACACCAGCACGTCCGGCTGGATTCCAATCTCCCGAAGCTTCATCACCGAGTGCTGGGTGGGCTTGGTCTTCACCTCGCCGGCGGCGGCGATGTAGGGCAGAAGCGTGAGGTGGACGTAGGTCGTGTTCTGCGGCCCGACGTCGTAGCGCATCTGCCGGACGGCCTCGAGGAACGGAAGCGACTCGATGTCGCCCACGGTGCCGCCTACCTCGACGATGATGGCGTCATGCCCTTCGGCGGCGGCGAGGATGTTGCTCTTAATCTCGTCGGTGATGTGGGGAATGACTTGCACCGTCTTCCCCAGGTACTCGCCCCGGCGCTCTTTCTGGATGACGGAGTTGTACACTCGGCCAGTGGTGAAGTTGTTCAGCCGGCTCATGTGGGCCGAGGTGAAGCGCTCGTAGTGCCCGAGGTCGAGGTCGGTTTCTGCCCCGTCGTCGGTGACGTAGACCTCGCCGTGTTGGAAGGGGCTCATCGTCCCCGGGTCGACGTTGATGTACGGGTCGAGCTTGCAGAGGGTGATGTCCAGCCCTCGGTTCTCGAGCAATGCCGCGATGGAGGCGGAGGCCAGCCCTTTGCCCAAGGAACTCACCACGCCGCCCGTCACGAAGATGAACTTGGTCTTCTTGGTGCGCATGGGAAATCCTCAATGCCCGAGAAGACGGTTCGCGGTCAATGAGGGCTTCTCCGAAGCCAGTTAGGAGGCGAAGAGGCATGCGTCCGACGCCGGTGGACTCGGATGGTGCGGACGGACTTCAGAGGGAAGGAGGGGAGGAGCCTCCCCCTTTTCTCAAGGTGGCCTCGGCCCGGGCCAGGTCCTCCGGGGTGTCCACGCCGAAACTTCTGTGCTCGGTGCGCACGCAGCGGATGCGAATGCCATGCTCCAGGGCCCGGAGCTGTTCGAGCGACTCGGCCTGCTCCAGCGTGCCCGGCGGTAGTTGGGCGAGCCGGAGGAGCGTTGGACGACGGTACCCGTAGAGCCCGACATGCGCGAGGCCAGCCCCCCGAGCCCCGTCTCTCTGGTAGGGAATGTCGGCCCGGCTGAAGTAGAGGGCGTCGCCGCGGGCGTCCGTGACCACTTTCACCACGTGCGGGCTCCGCCGCTCCCCGGCGTCCTTCAGAGGCCGTACCAGGGTGGCCATGGCCACCTCGACATCGCCGAATGCATTCACCAGAGCCCTGAGGGACTCCGGGTCCACCAGGGGCTCGTCGCCCTGGACGTTGACCACCACGTCCGGGGACCCGGCCGGAAGCCGCGCTGCCAATTCGGCCACCCGGTCGGTGCCGGAGCGGTGCGCGGCAGACGTCCGCTCGACGTCGCCGCCGAAACGCGCCACTGCCTCGGCGATGCGCTCGTCGTCGGTGGCCACCACCACGCGCTCGAAGGCCGAGGAGCGCACCGCCGCCTCCACCACGTGCTGGATGAGCGGTCGTCCGGCGAGGGTTGCCAGTGGCTTGCCGGGGAAGCGGGTGGAGCCCCAGCGCGCGGGAATGACCGCCAGGGCGCGAACCGCCAGCTCGCCGGAGACGGGCATTGCGGCCCTCGAGGCTAGCACCGCCCCCGGGGCCGGGCGGGACTCACCCTTCCCTAGGCTAGACGGGCGCCGCCTTGGACGGCAGGCCGCACCTGGGTTGCCCAACCAAAGGGGAGTCAGTCGCTCTTCGCAGTCGTGTCGTTGGCACGCTCGCCTTTGCGCAGGCGCCGACAGCCGGTCCGCAGTTCGCGCAGGTCCTGCGACATCGTGAAGGGCCGTGCGGCGGTTGAGCAGTTCTACAAGCCAGGCACCGATGCAGGCAATACGGTGATTGTGACCACGGTGGACGCACAGGCTTCTGGAGCTCTGGGTTACGAGACGGGGTGGTCATCGTCAACCTCAAGGACGCCAAGGGAAGGGTGGTGAAGGTCAACGGCAAGTACGTGAGCGTCTTCGTCCAGGAGAAAGGAGCCTGGAAGATGAAGTACCTCTGCTACAACACCAGTCCAGTCCCGAAGCGCAGTAAGTAACGCGGCGAAACGACAGCCGGCCTGGACTCCTCTATTGTGCGCCCCGTGGCGGTCGGTCCACAGGTGGGAGTCGAGCTGACGGAGACCCCCTCCGGGGGCGCGCTGATGGTGCTCTCCGGTGCGCTGGACGTCCGCACCGCAGCGGCGACGCGCAGGGAAATCTCCACCCAGCTCTCAGGGAAGACATTCCAGGCGGTTGAAATCGACGCCAGTCGGCTCGAGCATGGCGATGCCTCCGGCATGGTCATCCTCTATGAGCTGACGCATGGACGATTCACGCCCGGCGTCCTGGCCACGCTGCGGGGATTGCGCCCCGAGCTGGAAAAACTGCTCCAGGCGTTTCCCCCTCCGGCCGACGTGCAGGCTGCGGAGCGCCATGCGCCCCGAAAGCCCATCGCCGTCGAGGTGGGAGCCGCCACCCTTGGCCTGGGACGGGACTTCCTCGAGGTGGTGGCATTCCTCGGGCGGCTGAGCATCGCTGCTGGAGCCATCATCCGCCGTCCCCGATGGCTTCGCCCGAGCGAGCTGGCCCGGGTTTTTGAGAAAGCCGGTGCCAACGCCCTCTTCATCGTCTCGCTCATCAGCTTGCTGACAGGGCTCATCATCGCCTTCGAGGCCGCCCAGCCGCTGAAGACCTTTGGCGCACAAATCTACATCGCCAACATGATTGGCCTGGTGATGGTCCGCGAGTTGGGGCCCATCATGACGGCCATCGTCTTTGCCGGCCGGACGGGCTCGGCTTTCGCTGCCGAGCTGGGCACGATGAAGGTGAACGAGGAGCTCGATGCGCTCAGGACGATGGGCCTCGACCCGACGCGCTTCCTCGTCATCCAGCGGGTGCTGGCTGGGACCCTGGCCATGCCTCTGCTCACTGCCTATTCGATGGCGATGGGCATTCTCGGCGGCGTCATTGTCACCAAGCTGATGGGGTTTCCACTGGCGCTCATCTGGAAGCAGCTGACGTCGGCGCTGGGCCTGGACGACATTCTCTTCGGGCTCGTCAAGGCAGTCGTGTTCGGTACCGTGGTCTCCGCCCTCGGCTGTTACCACGGCGTCCACACCCGTCAGGGCCCGAGTGCGGTGGGCGATTCGGCGACGCGGGCCGTCGTCTCGGGCATCTTGCTCATCATCATCATCGACGCCATCTTCTCTGTCTTCGCTTTCGCGCTCGACATATGAGTCCCGCCGAAAAACCTCCCATCATCGAGGTCAAGCACCTGACCATCGGGTACGACGAGCGCATCGTGCAAAAGGACCTGAATTTCCAGGTTCGCAAGGGCGAGGTGTTCGTCATCCTCGGCGGGTCGGGCTCGGGCAAGAGCTCGCTTCTGAAGTGCATGATTGGGCTGCTTGCGCCACTGGAAGGCGAAATCCTCTTCGACGGTGTGGACATGCTCACCGCCGAGGGCGAGGAGCACCTCAACCTCTTGAAGAAGTTCGGGGTCATGTACCAGAGCGGCGCACTCTTCGGCTCGATGACGCTGGTGGAGAATGCCCGGCTCCCGCTGGACGAATTCACCAGGCTGGACCTTGACGAGCGGGAACTGGTCGCGCTCACCAAGCTCAACCAGGTCGGGCTGCTGGAGGCGGCGCGTCGTATGCCGGCCGAGCTGTCGGGGGGAATGCAGAAGCGCGCCGGCATCGCCCGGGCCATGGCTCTGGACCCGGCCATCCTCTTCTTGGACGAGCCCTCGGCCGGGCTCGACCCCATCACCTCGGCCGGCCTGGACCGCCTCATCCGCAGCCTGTCCCGCGACTTCGGAATCACCTGTGTCGTCGTGACGCATGAGCTGCAGAGTATTTTCGCCATTGCCGACCGCTGCATCATGGTGGATGCGCAGCGCAAGACCCTCATCGCCGAAGGGAAGCCCGCCGAGCTTCGAGACCACTCCGAAGACCCGGTGGTGCGTCAGTTCTTCCGGCGCGAGGCAGACCCGGAGCAGGGGAGACAGACTGGATGAGTGAGCGAGCCCACGAATTCAAGATTGGCGCCTTCGTGCTGTTCGGCGTCGCCCTCATCCTGGCCGGGCTGGTCGCCTTCGCCTTCAGCCGCGACGTCGAGCCAGTCTACCACTTCGAGACCTACGTCGACGGCGACGTGGACGGGCTGAGCGTCGGGTCATCCGTGAAGCTGCGCGGCGTGGACGTGGGCCAGGTGACGTCCATCCACTTCTCGTGGATTGACTATCCGCCGGGGACCCCGCGGTGCGTCGTCATCCGCTTCACCATCGCCAAGTCTCAAAGCCCCATTCCGGTGGGGGGTGACGAAGGCGGCAAGCTGCAGGAGGCCGTCAGCCAAGGCCTTCGCGCGGTGGTCCAGGGCCAGGGCATCACCGGGACCAGCATCCTGGCCCTCAAGTACGCCGACCCGAAGCAGTACCCGCCGCTCGAGTTCTCCTGGACGCCGAAGAGTCTCTACATCCCATCGGCGCCGAGTGAGTTCAGCCAGATTATCACCGCCGTCACCCGCATCATGAGCAGTCTCGACAAAATCAACTTCGAGGCCATCGGCAACACCGTCCAGACCAAGCTCGACGACTTCAATACCAAGGGCATCTCGGATGACTTGCAGCGGACGGTGGTCGAGGCCAGGAAGGCCATCGTCGACATCAACGGCGAGGTGCAGAGCCTGAAGCTTGCGGAACTCGGGAAGAATGCCAACGGTCTTCTGCTCGGGCTTCAGTCCACCAATGACCGTTTGGAGCGGACCGCGGGGCGTCTCTCGAACGTCGACTTCCGGAACCTCAACGACACGCTGGCCGGTACCCGGGAAGCGGTCGAGCAGCTCAACGACGTCCTCGCCTCCCTGAAGGCCTACCCAGCTGGGTTCCTCTTTGGCGAACCACCGGACAAGGCCGCCGCCGTGAGCAAGGAGAAGAAGTGAGAATTCCATTCGCAGGCCGTCTGGTCCTTCTGGCGCTGGTTCTCGGAGTCGGCGGCTGCGTCAGCAAGCCCAACCTCGGCTCGCAGATTTTCGCCATCGACCCTCCGCCCATCGCGTCGAAAACGCTGGCGCCCGGTGCGTATATTTTCTCGGTGGACCGTGTCGAGGTGGCGCCAGAATTCGTCGGACGGTCACTGACCTACCGCACCGGCATCCACAGCTTCGAGCGCGACCCTTACGCCGTCCTGGCCGGCGCACCTCGCGAGTTGGTCCTCGCAGTGCTCCGTACCTCGCTGGGCAACGCCGCCTTCGTCCGGGACGTCGTGGAGCTGGGTGGACCGCAGGCCCCGGACATCCTGGTGGAGGCCTACGTGAGCGACCTGGAGGGTGACTTCACCGTTCCGGACAAACCGGTGGCGGTGGTGGGGTTGGAACTCGTGGCCCTCTCGGTGCCGCAAGCGCCGGCGCCGGTGGCGCCCTTCCTGCGCAAGGCCTACGTGCGACGCTTGCCGCTCGCGGAGAAGACGGCCACCGCGACGGCCAATGCCTGGAACCAGGCAATGACCAGCATCGTCGAGGAATTCCTCGTGGACTTGAAGGCCGCGCTTCCGGCGCGCGTCGCCGCACCTTCGCCCAGGGGTCGCTCGCGCTGAGCTCGAGCCGTTGCGTTCGCCCCTCGCACGCTGCAGAGACTGTGCTTCTGCTCCGCCCTGAGGCTGTGGGACGCTTGCTCCCCGATGGGACAAACGCTTCAGAGTGGAGTTGAAGTCAGCAGCGACGCCGCACGCCTCGACGTCGATGCTGTCCACGCCTTCCTCTCGCAGTCCTACTGGTCGCCGGGCATTCCTCGGGAGGTCCTCGACCGGGCCCTCAAGAACTCACTCTGCTTCGGAGCCTACGAAGGGAGCCGTCAGGTGGGGTTCGCCCGCGTGGTGACCGACCGCGCCACCTTCGCCTGGCTGTGCGACGTCTTCGTCATCGAAAGCCACCGGCGCCGTGGCATCGCCGATGCGTTGATGGGCGCCGTCAAGTCCCATCCCGAGCTCCAAGGGCTGCGGCGCTGGAGTCTGGCCACCCGCGACGCCCACCCGCTCTACCGCCGGCACGGCTTTTTACCCCTGGCTGACTCCGCGCCGGCCATGGAGATTCGCCGTCCGAATGTCTACCAGGAGGGCGGCGACCGCTCTCAGGGGAAGTCGCAGACGTAGGTGGTGGGCCCTGTTCCGGCGTCGGCCAGGCCCCCGTCGGCCAGGACGACTCTGGGGACGCAAAGCTTCGGACCCCCGTCGAGGACGCAGGAGGCGCCGGCGCAGGACGGCTCGGCGCAGGCCGTGCAGTCGATACACCCGGCGTCCACGCAGGCCGCGCCCGCGCCGCAGGGCTGGTGGTCGTCCACGACACCGTCGCAGTCGTCGTCCTTGCCATTGCACGTCTCCGGCACGCACACGCCCAAGGGGTAGCAAAGCCCATTGCCGCCGTCTGCCTGAGGGATGCAATCCTGACCACTCGCGCAATCGGCGAGGGTGATGCAGGAGAAGTGGCCCTGGTCCGGGTCGATGCCGAAGCCGCACCGCGCGAGGATTGCGACGGCAAGTGCCGTGCCCACCGCCGCCATGGTTCGCGCAGAGGTCTTCACCTTAGAAACTCCCCGAGAGGGCCACCGCGGCTCCCTGAGGACCCGCGCCGATGCCAACCGAGGCACGCGGCGCGGCCGACGAGGCGCTCGAAATCCAGGTCAGCGCTCCAAACGTCACCAGCCCGGCCCCGGCGATGCCGAAGCAGACGTTGGCCCAGGTGGCCTGGTGCTGGCCAGTGACCGCCTGGGAGCGGAACCCCTGGTAGCTGTTGCGCGCCGGGTTGTAGCCGGCCAAGAGCTGGCTGTCGTTGTTGTGCGCGGTGACGGCCAGGAAAGCGCCTGCCCCCGCCGCGGCAAGGCCGACGCCCAGCGCCACCCAGCCAGCGACCGGGACGCGGAGCCCACCGCTCGACACCAGCGGCTCGGGCACCTGCGGCGGCGGCAGCCCGAGGGGCTCTGCGCCGGGGAGGGCCACCAGCCGGACCACGTCGCGCGCTGTCTGGCCAGGTTCCACCGTCACCAGCCGCTCCACCGGGTAGAAGCCGGGATGCGAGACGCGGAGCTCGTGCTTGCCGGGCTTGAGCAGTCGTGTCACCGGAGTCTGTCCTGCCGGTTCGCCGTCGAGCGTCACATCGGCGTGCGGAACGGTGCTGTCCAGCACCAGCGTTCCCTTTGCTTCCTGCTCTCCGCGCAGGAGCGCCGGAAGTGCTGCGGCGACGTCCGGCTGTAGCCGGCGCGAGGCGATGAGGATGGCACGGTCGAGCTCGGCCACCTGCCCGGGCGGTGACAGGGCAATGAGCCAGAGGTGGACGAGGTAGTGCGACTCGTCGCGCGCCAGTGTTCCGACGATGGCTCGGTTGACGGGCAGGTCCGCCAGCCGCGCGGCGAGGCATGCCGGGCCAGGGCCGCACAGCTTCAGTGCCAAGCTGTTCTTCGGGCCGAGAAACGTCTCCAGCTCCTCTGGGGGCACGACTTTCAGGCCCTGAGCGTGCGCGGCGTCGAGGATTTGCCGGGTCATCTGCGAGGCTAGACCCTGCATCATTGGCGGGCCGCTCACCTCCAGCACCGCGATGGCCGGGCTCGGAGCCGCGGCCGCGGAGGTGACAAAGAGCGGCAGCGCCGCTAGGACCCACCTGCGCATGGGCGGGAGACTAGACGAGTTTGCGGAGGGCGTCGTGGAAGTGACGTTCACCGTTGAACCCAACTACGCCGGTTGGCGTTTGGACCGCTACCTCTGCGAGAAAATAAGGCGCCTTTCTCGCGTCCGCATCCAGCGCATTCTTCGCACAGCGTTGGTTTCCGCCGTCCCGCTCAAGGCCAGCACCCGTATCTGGCCGGGGCTAACCTTTCGGCTGCGCCGTCGGTCGCTCATCGAGCCGAGCACGCCGGAAAACCTTCGCGAGGTGTACCGCGACGACGCTCTGCTCATCCTCGACAAGCCCGCGGGACTCCCCATTCATCCCACCGCGCGCTACCACCACGGAACGGTGGTGATGCTGCTCTTGCGCCAGCATGGCCCCGACTTTCAGGCCTCCCCGGCCCACCGCCTCGACCGCGAGACGTCCGGGCTGCTTGTCTGCGGACGGACGGCGCAGGCTTCTCGTGCGTTGATGAGGGCCTTCCAGGGCGCGCTGGTGCAGAAGGAGTATCTGGCCATCGTCGAGGGCTGGCCTGACGAGGAAGCCTTCAGCGTCGATGCTCCCCTCGTGGAGGGCACCAAGACCATCCGCATCGCGGTCCGGGTGGACTCGAGCGGGCGCCCTGCCCGAACCCGCTTCCAGGTGCTGCAGCGCTTTCAAAGAGGCACCGAGCCCTTTGCGCTGGTGCGCTGTCTTCCGGAGACGGGTCGCCAGCATCAAATTCGCGTCCACCTGCAGTACGCGGGCTTTCCACTGGTAGGCGACAAAATGTACGGCCCGGACCCTGGCTACTTCGACCGTTTCAGCCGGCACTGCCTGGAGCCGGAGGCGTGGGAACGCCTCCGACTTCCCCGCCACGCCCTGCACGCAGCGCGGCTGGCCCTGCCCCATCCGCTCTCCGGTGAGACGGTCGTCTTCACCGCACCCCTTCCCGAGGACTTGGCTCGCTTTCTGCCCCGGGTCCTCGAAGACGGCCCGTCGGGAATTGACCCACCCGCGCCGGAGCCGGAAAGCTGTCAACTCGCGCACTTGGCCTAGGCGCGGACCGATGGCACATGCGGTGCTCAGCTGTGGGAGCGAATGGGGCAGGAGAAAGACGCTGAAGTTGCGACGGCGGCCCTGGTCCGCCATCCTCCGCAGGCCGACGTGGTCGCGAGGAGCAGCCCCAGGATGCTGAAGGGCCGGTACGACGAAGGAATCGAGGTGCGACGGCTCGAGCCTCCTCAGGTCCTCGTCGTCGACGATGAGCCGGCCAACGTCCGATTGGTACAGGCCTACCTGAAGGCGGAAGGGTTTCGGGTGCTAGGTGCCACCGGCGGCGCCGAGGCGCTCGAGCGGGTGGAACAGGGGGGCGTCGACCTGGTGCTGCTCGACATCCGGATGCCGCACATGGACGGTTTCGAGGTGTGCCGGCGGCTGCGCGAGAACAAGGCCCACACCCGGATGCCGGTCATCTTCCTCACCGCCGAATTCAACGACGCGGACAGCGAGCTCAAGGGCCTGGAAGCTGGAGCCGACGAGTACTTACACAAGCCCATCCAGCGCCGGGCGCTGGTGGCGCGGGTCCGGAACCTCATCCGTCTTGCTGATGCCGAGCGTGACCGGCGGCTGGTGGCCCAGTTGGCGCAGAGCGAGAAGCTGGCAGCGATTGGGCAAATCGCCGCCGGCGTGGCGCACGAAATCAACAACCCGCTGGCCTTCATCCTCTCCAACCTCACCTCGCTGCGAAACTACGTCGACGACGTGAAGCGCGTCATCACCGCCTACCGTGACTCGCCGGCCCTGGGTCAGGCGCTGGAGGCGCAGATTGGCTTCCGCGAGACGCTCGACGACATCGACGCGCTCATCAATGAGACCGCCGAAGGCGGTCAACGCGTCCGCACCATCGTCCAGGAGCTCAAGACATTCAGCCGCGCCGATGAAAACCAGGTGCTCGAGCCGGTGGACCTGGCGGACATCGCGGCCTCCACCTTGCTGCTCACCGAGCGCGAGTTGCAGAGCCGGGCCCGTGTCGTCAAAGACTTGCGGCCCGCTCCCATCGACTGCGCTCCGAAAGGCAAGCTGCACCAGGTGGTGATGAACCTCTTGGTCAACGCCCTGCAAGCCCTCGACGACCGCGACCCGAAGCAGCACGAGATTCGCGTGCACACCGGCATCGACGGGCGGGAGTCCATCCTCAGCGTCTCCGACACCGGGGTAGGCATTCCCGAGGAGCAGCAGACGCGCATTTTCGAACCCTTCTTCACCACCAAACCGGTGGGCGTGGGGACAGGCATCGGACTGAGCGTCTGCGTGGCAGTCGTCCAGAAGCTGGGCGGACGCATCAACGTCCAGAGTCGCGTCGGACACGGCACGACCTTCGAGGTGCGCGTCCCGACCCGGGTGCTCGCCTCCGCCTAGCGCTCGAGCGGGCTTGGCGATGGAGCCGGCTCCTCCTTCACATCTCGTCGCGCGCCTCGATGGCGCCCGGGCTGGCCGGCACTGCCGCCCGCTGTGCGGCAGTGCCGGCGCGCTCGTTGGGCGAGCCGAGCAGGGCCCCGGAACGGACCACGTGTTCAGCCAAGAGATGCGCTGCCGCCACCGGCACGAGTGGCCGCACGAAGAGCTTCACCAGGGGGATGAGTTGCAGGGCGCGGGCCGCGGCCAGGCCGGCGAACTCCACTGGCTGTGCCTCCACCGCCTCGGCTGGTGAGTAGCTAGAGCGCGTGAATCGGGCCCAGAGGGCCTCCCAGGCGCGGGGCGCCCAGCCGACCAAGGGTAGCTTTGCCACGGAGTTGTGCCACAGCCTGAGAAACCATGGCGGGCGCGCCACGCCCTCCCGCTCCCAGGCGCGCGCGCTCTTGCTCGCCGTCCACACCACCCACCAGTACGTCGCCCAGAGCGAGGTGAGCACGCTGGTCACCACTGCTCGCTTGGGGAAGGGCAGTGCGGCGACGGTGATGAGCGCCACGCCCGGGAGGAACACCATCAGACTGCGCGTGCGCTGTTTGAATTTGCGGCGGACCCACGGGATGTTGATGCGGATGCGGGGCGCGAGCGGTGGGTCCTCAGGTGCCACGCCCAGCAAGAGGCTGGCATCGCGGGCGATGGCGGCGTGGTAGTCGCGCGAGAGCGCAACCACCCCTGCCTGGACCACGCTCAGCGCCCCGTAGAGGGCCAGTGCCAGAGCCACTGCCGAATCCCAGAAGCCGGGTTTGGTCTTCTGCTCGAGCACGTCCAGCTCCCCGCCGAGCTGAACCAACGTCGCCTTGTCCTCCTCGGTGAGCTGCGCCCTCTTGGCGCGGTCCTCGAGGTCGTCGAGTTGCTCGTCGAGGTCGGCACGAGACTCCTGGAAGTCTTTGTCCCTGCGGACTGCCGTCGCGCCGGCGCGCTTGGAGAGGGCAAGGATGGCCACCTGGAGCTTTTTCAGGTGGTCCTGGAAAGACTTGGTGTTCCGCGCGGCCTGGGCCTCCTGTGCGGTCTGGGCGTCCTCGGCGCTCTTCGGAGCCGGCTCGTCGTCATCCGACTCCTCGTCATCGTCCGTCGCTTCTTTCGCCGGTTCTACCGGAGCAGCCGACTTCAACTTCGCCGCACCGGGTCGGACTGGTGCGACGGGCGCGGAAAGTGCTCGCGGAGTCTTCACCGCCTCCGGGGAAGGCACCGCCGGCGATGGAGGCCGGGAGTCGACGGTGGTGATGTTTTCGAGCGCCTTGCGGACCTTTTCCTCGCGAATTCCCTCGGAGGAGCTACGCGCCGTGGAGATGGAGGCGATGGCGATGACGAGCGTCACCAGCGCCTGGAAGGTGCAGACCCGGACGTAGCGTTTCCAGGCGATGGGGTCGCTGTGGATGGCGTGGAAGGCAAGGACCAGCTGGTGGAAACCATGGCCGAAGCGCTGCGCGGCGCCCGCCAATTGGCCGGCAGTCATTCCTTGCTGGGGTGCGCCCTCAATGAGACCCATGGAACCCGTTTCCCGCCTGAGTCTGACCGGCAGCGCCCCAGGGCGCCCCTCAACAGGAATGCCGTGGTTGTCAAAGGCGTCTTCGCTCTTCGAGCAGCTTGTAGCCCGCCTCACGGACGTCTCGAAAGCCAAAGGGCCCTGGTTGCCTTACGAGACACCGGGAAGCCCATTTCGTTTGCTGCAAAGTGCAGTGTGTCCAAGGGGGAAGGCGCCTCGGCGAGGCCGGGGCCGTTGCCCTGCGAGGCCAGACTCGGCAGGGTGCCCAGCCGTCGTGGCGCGTACCTCGAGGGTGCCGTTCGAATGCTTCACGGCCGATGTCGTCTCGAGCATCGGGCTCGCCGTGAAACTGCGCGGCGCCAGCACAACTTCATTGTGCTGAACGAGGTCCTCGACCTCGAGGCGCTCGGCGACACGGGTGTTCGCACCGAAGCGGCGCGCTTGGTTCCAAGAGCGCTTCGGCGTGGCCCAAACGTCCCCATCCTCTGCATGAGGCAGTCGTGGCCTAGAGGCGGCTGAATTGGGCCCGCGAGCTAACCTGTCCACAAGCTGTGCACCGAAGGGGTACTTGTGGAGAAGTTGTGGACCTCTCCTCCTGGACGCATCCACCAGGTGTCAGGAACCTGTCGAAAGTCTGTCGAGGAAGGCGGGCCTTCAGCGCTCGCTGCCGCCCCTGTCGAGGAGTCAGTCCTCGATGCGTTTGAGAAAGGTGGGGTAGGACAGGCCGAGCGCCTTGGCCGCCTCCACCCGGCGTCCACCGAGTTGCTCCAGCACGTGCCGTGCGTAGCGCCGCTCGAGGTCTTCCATGGGGATGGGGGCGCCCGGGACGTTGAAGGGTGCGCCGCCAGGGGAGACGTCCCGAAGGGGCGCGCGTCCGTCGAGCACCGGGAGCTCCAGCTCGGGCCCGGGCTCCAGTACCAGGGCGCGCTCCAGCACATTGCGCAGCTCGCGGACGTTGCCCGGAAACGGGTAGCGCAGCATCCGCTCCTTCGCCACGGACCCGAGCGCGGCTCCCTTGCGCCCCAGCTCGGCGCCGAGCTCGGCGAGCAATGCCTCGGCCAGCGGGAGGATGTCCTCGGTGCGCTCCCTGAGGGGTGGCACCTGGAGGGCGAAGACGCTGAGGCGAAACCAGAGGTCCTCCCGGAAGCGCCCGGCCTTTATCTCTTCCCGCAGGTCGCGGTTGGTCGCCGCCACCACTCGGGCGAGGCTGGTGTCCTCGGTGCTGCTGCCGACGCGCCGGTAGTTTCCCGAGTCGAGGAAGGTGAGCAGCTTCGCCTGCAGGCCCAGCGGCAGCTCGCCCACCTCGTCGAGGAACAGCGTCCCACCGTGGGCCGCTTCCACCAGGCCCCGGCGGGCGGCTCGCGCGTCGGTGAAGGCGCCCTTCTCGTGTCCGAAGAGCTCGCTCTCCACCACACTCTCCGGCAACGCAGCACAGTTGACGTGGACGAAGGGCGCCTGGCCGACATGCGACAGGGTGTGGAGGTGGCGGGCAAGAATCTCCTTGCCCGAGCCGGTGGGGCCGAGGAGCAGCACCGGACTCCTGGGCGTGGTGGCGATGCGCTCCAGCGCCACCAGGAGCTGGCGCATGGCCGGCGAGCTCGGCGCAACCAACTTTCGCCGCCGGGACAGTTCCGCCTCGGCCCGGGTGAGTCGGTCACGCAGGCTCTGCTCGCCAAAGGACCGACGGACCCTGAGCACCAAGTCGGTGAGTTCCACCGGCTTGGCCATGTAGTCCGCGGCGCCGGCGCGGATGGCCTCCACCGCGCTCTGGATGTCGCCGTGCGCGGTGACCATCAGCACTGGGACGTCCGGAAGTTGGGTGCGCAGGGCGCCGAGAAAGTCCAGCCCATCACCGTCCGGCAACCGACGGTCGAGCACCACCACGTCCGGGGCATCGACTTCCAACGCGCGGCGCGCCTCGTGCAGGCTGCGAGCAAGACGGACGGGCCAGCCTTCGCGCGTCAGCGCCGCCTGCGCCAGCGAGGAGAAAGACCGGTCATCGTCCACGAGGAGCACGGAACGCTTCATGCCACCCCCTTGCCGCGCTGAAGCTCCACGGTGAAGCGGCTGCCAATCTCCGTTCGCTCGAAGCCGAGGCGCCCTCCTTGCTGTTCCACCGCCTGCCGAGTCATCGACAGTCCGAGCCCGATGCCCTTGGGCTTGCTGGTGACGAAGGGTTGAAAGAGCTGCGCTTCAAAACCCGAGGGCGGCCCACCGGCGTTGTCCTCCACCACCACCCATGCCGAGTCGCCCTCGGCGTACGCTTTGACGCGGATGCGAGGGTTGGGCTGGCGGCCCAGGTCCTTGGCCGCCACCGCCGCTTCGATGGCATTGCGGAGGAGGTTGTCCAGCGCCGTGACGAGCAGGAGTGGGTCGCAGCGCACCACAAGAGGTGTCTGAAGCTCCGTCTCCACCGTCACCTCGTCTGCTTCGGGGAGCGCGCGCACGTTGTCCAGAGCGTCTTGGACCAGCTCGCCCAGGGCGGCGTCGGTGAGCTGCGGCACGGCCGGACGCCCGAAGGACAGCAGCGACTGTGCGAGGTGCCCCAGCCGGTCAATCTGTCCTCGGATGCTGCGGGTCGCCAGCCCGGCATTGGTGCCATCGCCGAGCAAGGAGGCGGCCGCCTTCAACCCATTGAGCGAGTTCTTCACCTCGTGGGCGATGAGGGAGGAAGCCGTCCCCAGAGCGGCCAGTTTTTCCTGCTGGGTGGCGCGCGTCTCCATCTCCCGCCAGGTGCGGTAGCTCTGCCGTAGGAAGAAGGTGAAGAGGAGCACGGTGAGCCCCTGGAGCACCAACGCCAGGAAGAGCTGAGCGAGAAAGCGCTGGCGCACCGGAGCGAGCATCGCTGCCTCGTCGGCGACGAGCAGGAGCCGCAGGCCCGTCCTTCCCACGTGAGTGGCCACGGCGTACTCCGGGTTTCCGGACAGGGAGAGGGTCTCGCCCTGTCCCTGGACAAGCAGCTGGTCGAGGCGGTCCGGGAAGAATTGCGCATTGACCCATGCCGGAGGGACGGCGGGCGCCAGCACCTCCCCGGTGCGGTTGGCCACCACCAGTTGGAGGTTCTCGCTCACCGTCCGTCCCCCGGGCAGCACGTGCCGCCCGGCGTCCACCAGGCCCACCACTGCACCGGTGACTTGATTCTTCCGCAGCACCGGCACCGCCACGACAAAGGTGCGCGCCCCCGGCTCGAGGGCGTCCATGACCGGCGCCTGGCGAAGCAGCATTCGCTGGAACCAGCGCCGGGACTGAAGCGAAGTGACCGGCAGGGCGTCCTTGGGCTCGCTCCAAACTGCAAAGCCGCGGTCATCAAGCACCGCCACCCCGGCGAAGAAGGCCGAGTTGTGGTGCGCAAAGTCGAGCAGCGCCTGCTCGGGCGCGGTGGTCTCGTCCTTCAGGTCGACTTGGGGCCTGGAGGCCAGTCGTTCCAGCTCCGCCACCAGGGCGCGGACGTGGGTATCGAGCGCGTCGGCGTACACCGCCGCCTCGCGCGTCACCCGGACATGGAGGAGCCGCCGCGCTTCGGCGACGTCGGTGCGGTAGCCGAGGAGCGGGACGAGCAAGGCCAGGCACGCAAGCAGGCCCAGGGCCACCAGGAAACGCCGGGCAAGCCGGCGGTCCGCCACGGCGTGGGCTCCAACGCGCTGGGGAGCTGGCTCCACAGGCCAGGCCCTTGGGGACTAGCCGCGCGCCGCGCTGCGGGCGGGAGGCTCGTCCTCGGCGTTGCGAATGGGCGTCGGGTATTTCCCGGTGAAGCAGGCCATGCAGAAGGACTTTGCCTCCGGGTCGCCGACGGCTGCGCTCAGCCCCTCCACGCTTAAGTATCCCAGCGAATCCGCCGTCACGAAGCGGGCGATGTCCTCCACCGACTGGGTGGCGGCGATGAGCTCCGCGCGGCGTGGGGTGTCAATGCCGTAGTAGCAGGGCCACCGGCTGGGGGGGCTGGAGATGCGCAGGTGGACCTCCGAGGCGCCCGCGGCCTTAATCATCGTCACGATTTTTCGAGAGGTCGTGCCGCGGATGAGGGAGTCATCGACCACCACCACGCGCTTTCCTTTGAGCACCTCGCGCACTGCTGCCAGCTTCAGCTTCACGCCGAAGTGACGAATGGACTGCTGCGGCTCGATGAAGGTGCGGCCGACGTAATGGCTGCGTATCAACCCGACGTCATAGGGGATGCCAGAGGCCTTGGAATAGCCGATGGCCGCTGGAATTCCCGAGTCGGGGACGCCGATGACGAGGTCCGCCACTGCCGGCTGCTCGAGCGCGAGCTGCATCCCTAGCCGCTGCCGTGTCATGTACACCGAAGACCCGAAGAGGTCCGAGTCCGGCTTGGCGAAGTAGACGTGCTCGAAGACGCAGCGGGTGGGGCGCTCAGCGGGGAAGGGACGGGACGAACGCATCCCCATGTCGTCCACCACCACCATCTCTCCCGGCTCGACTTCGCGGACCAACGTCGCTCCGACGAGGTCGAGCGCGGTGGTTTCCGAGGCGAAGACGGTCGCGTCTCGCAGCTTGCCGAGTACCAGCGGGCGGAAGCCGCGCGGGTCGCGTACGGCGATGACGGCGGTGGGGGTGAGAAAGAGGAGGGAGTAACTCCCCTGCACCTTCCCCAAGGCCTCCACCATCTGCTTGGCCAGGGTGGGGGCCCGGCTGCGAGCCATGAGGTGAATGATGACTTCGGTGTCCGAGTCGCCGCCGAAGATGGCGCCCTGTTGCTCAAGCTCGGCGCGCAGCTGCGGCGCGTTGGTGAGGTTCCCGTTGTGGGCGACCGCCAGCTTACCGAGGGAGTATTCCACGGTGAGGGGTTGGGCGTTCTTGTGCTGGCTCACCCCGGAGGTGGAGTAGCGGACATGGCCAATGGCCGCCCGCCCGGCGAGGGCCTCCAGGTGGCGCGCGCCGAAGACGTCCTGCACCAGGCCCATTTCGCGGCGGACGTGGAACGTGCGC
>Ga0302326_10002942_pt1 | contig 40745 bp, 48 predicted proteins | sample Palsa_T0_3_FD_202264 | JGI IMG/M metagenome (GOLD analysis project Ga0302326, IMG submission 202264) | Peat permafrost microbial communities from Stordalen Mire near Abisko, Sweden - Palsa_T0_3 | ecosystem: Environmental > Terrestrial > Soil > Palsa > Peat permafrost | place: Sweden: Abisko... | reverse complement strand
CGTAGTCGAAATGCTCGTTGTAGATGTCCCAGCCGTGCCGGAAGTTCGACAGCGCGCGGTAGACCGGCTTGAAGTCGTCGGTGATGTTGCCGTTGGCGGGCAACACGATGGTGCGGTGGATCACCGCGAGGATGGCTATCGGCCACAGCACTGAGCGCAGGACGGTCGCGGTGCTCGGCGCGGCGGTGCGGGGCGCGAACATGGCCTGCGCCCGGTCGAGCAGGCCGCCACGAGTGGATTCAACTGCTGTCACGAGCGCACTTTATAAGGCCCGAAGGATCAGGCAGGACAGTAGGTGTCGGTGGCGGGCAGGTTGCCGCTGTCCAGGTAGGCGATCAGCGGGGGGACCGCGCACGACGAGTAGACGCTGGCGCCGTGACCGATTCCCTGCCACATCACCCGCTTGCTGGCCGCGGTCGCGTTGATGATGGTGGCCGCAGTGGCCGAGACGCCCTCCATGCCAACGATCGGATCGTTCTGCACGCCCATCAGAAGCACGTTGACCTTGAGCACCTTCGGCGATGGTGGTGGCTGGCTGCTGGGCCAGGAGACGCACTTGACCAAGTTGAGTGCGCCGACGGCGCCGAACTGCGGATATAGCTTCGCCCAGGCGACGACCAATTCCCGAATCCGGTCGGGGGTGGGTCGGTTGAGCGCGTCACTGCAGTTGTTGACGAACTGTCCATCGGTGCCGGTGGTGGCCTGCGCCCGGTTGATAAGGCTGTTCAGCAGATTGGTGTCTCCGGACCGCGCGTTGGCCAGCGCGGTGGCGAGGTCGTTGGTCGTGCTCACCCGGTCGCCGGTGGGGTAACCCAGGGCTGTGCTGATGGCGCGTGCGATGGTGGCGACCGACGCACCCGCCGGGCCGTGGCCGCCGCGGGCGTCATCCAGCAGCGAGGTCACCGCAGCCTTGGGATCAGGGCCGAGCGGGCAGTTCACCGCCGCGCACTGCTGGGCGAACGCGTCCAGCGCGGCTTGCTGGCCCTTGACCTTCTGCTCGGCGGCGGCCTCGGCGCCGACACCCAGCGCCACGGGGGAGTCGAGCACCAAGCGGGCGACCTTGTCCGGGTGGGAGCTGGCATAGGACAGTGCCACCTGCGCGCCGTTGCCGACCCCGATCAAGGCCAGCGCCGGCACATCCCAGGTGCTGCGCAGCCGCTCGAGATCGGTGGCGGCGTGCGTGTTGTCGTAGGCGGAGTCGCCCGGTGCGATCGTGTCGGTGCAACTGGTTGTGGCGTTCTGCACGATGTCCGCGAGGTTGGCGACGGGATCGTTGCCGGACTGGAACTGTGCCTGGTCGTGAATCTCTTGGCGGTCGAACTGGTCAAGGCAGTCGACCGGGCTCGATGTGCCCATGCCGCGACGGTCGACGGCGACGATGGGATGGCTGTGCAGCACGTCGGCGCCCGCGCGGGCCAGCCACACCGGCAACTGCAGCGACGACGGCAGGTCCGAGCCGGTCGTGAAGACCAGCGGTCCGGCGTCGTCGGGCGTCTGTGCCGAGCGGGCGCGCACCACGCCGATGCTCAGCGTCCCGGCTGCGCCGTTGACCGGGTCGAGGTCAGCGTCGTAGCTGGCGCAATCCAGTTTGACGCCGGCCGGCGCGGGAACCGCGGCGTCGCCGAATTCCCGTGACGTGCAGTCATGCCACGACAAGTCGTTCTTCGGCTTGGCGATCGGTGGCGGACCGTTGGTCGGCGCTGTCTTCGTCGTCTTGCCCTGCGGCCTGGCGCTGGCGTTGTCGGCGAAATGCGGGTTCGCGGCCAGGCCGGGTGCGCAGCCGGCCAGCAACGCGGTCGCTACGACCACAGACGTAGCGATTGCGGCGTGCCGGCTCATGCCGACAACAGTAGCCAAGCGTGTTCCGATCAGGTGTCTCGCACGTAGCGCGTGTACAGGTAGCCGTCCTCGTCGGTAAGGATGTGGGTGCGGCGCATCGCGGTGAGCACCTGACCCGGACCGGTGGCGATCCGGCCGGCCTGGCCGCCGACCAGGCTCGGCGCGATCGTCAGACACAGTTCGTCGAGGAGATTGCGTTCGACGAACGAGCTGAACAGCATCGGGCCGCCTTCGGTCAGCACCCGGTTCAGGCCGCGATCCGCCAGCGTGGCCAGCACCGCGGCGGCATCGACCTCGCCGGGGTCGCCGCCAGAACAGTCGATCACGTCGGCCAGGCCGGACAGTGTGCGCCGGGTCTCGTCAGCAGCCGCAGCGCAGGTGCAGACCAACGGCGGGACCTCGGTGCGGGTGAACACCGGCATATCGCGATCAACGTGCCCGGACTTGGTGACGATCGCCAACTGCGGGACTTCGCTCTGGCCGCGGGCCTGCCGGCCTGCCCGCTGGCCGAGGCTGGGGCGAGCACCGGCGTAGCCCTCGGCTCGCACTGTTCCCGCGCCGACCAGGATCACGTCGGCGAGCTCACGCAGCAGGCTGAACACTGCCCGGTCGCCGGATCCGCCCAGCCGGCCGGACTTACCGCCCAGAGTGGCGCCGCCGTCGAGGCTGGCGATGAAGTTCGCGCGAAGCCACACGCCATGACGGTCGGTCGGATAGGCGTAGAGGTCGGGCAGTTCGCTGCTGTCGAGGTCGCGCGCCGCATCGAGCAGGCGCAACTGCACCCCAGCGGCGTCGTCAGCTGAAACGTCAGCCATGCCGATGATTGCAACACGTCGGTAGGGTGCCTGCATGCACGGGGTTGCTCGTTTCGTTGATCGCCGGCCGGCGGTGTCACCCGAACGTCTGATCGCCCAGCTGACGCCGCCGCCGGCATTCGCCGACGCAAGCTTCGCGGGTTATCACCCGGACCCGGCCGAGCCGACCCAGCACGCCGCTGTCGCGGCCTGTCAACGGTTCTGCGAGCTGGCCGTCGAACGCCGCGCCGGGCGCAAGAAATTGTTCGGTCGCCGAGTTGTGTTGCCGGGCGTCGGGCTCTACCTGGACGGCGGGTTCGGCGTCGGCAAGACGCACCTGCTCGCCGCTGCCTACCGTGCGTTGCCCGACGACGCCGTGCACCCCAAGGCGTTCGCGACATTCATGGAGCTGACCCAGCTCGCCGGGGTGTTCGGCTTCGTCGAATGCATTGAGTTGCTGGCGAATTACACGCTGCTGTGTATCGACGAGTTCGAGCTGGACGACCCGGGAAACACCACGCTGATCTCACGGCTGCTCGCACAACTCGTCGAGCGCGGTGTGTCGGTGGCCGCGACCTCCAACACCTTGCCCGAGCAGCTTGGCGAGGGACGATTCGCGGCGCAGGACTTTCTGCGCGAAATCAGCACGCTGGCAGCAATTTTCGACGTCGTCCGGATAGACGGGCCGGACTAGGGGCATCGCGACCTGGCGCCCGCCCCGCAGCCGCCGTCCGACGAGGACGTCGCAGCCCGGGCCGCCACCGTGGCGGGTGCGACCCTCGACGACTTCGACGCGCTCTGCGCGCATCTGGCCACCATGCACCCGTCGCGCTACGTCGCGCTGCTTGACGGCGTGACGGCGGTCTGCCTGACCGGCGTGCACACGATCGAAGATCAGAACGTCGCGCTTCGGTTGGTGGCGTTGACCGATCGGCTTTACGACGCCGGCATCCCGGTGCTGGCGTCCGGAGAAAGACTCGACCGTATTTTCAGCGCAAAGATGTTGGCCGGTGGCTTCCGCAAGAAGTACCTGCGGGCCACATCGCGACTGCTCGCACTGAGTGCCGCCGTCACTGCATAGCTCGAACCATCACATAGTCGTGCTCGGTGTGCGGGCCGAGTTGGAACGTCCTGGTCCCGGCGACGGCGAAGCCGCACTTTGTGTAAAACCGTTGAGCCCGTTCGTTTTTCTGATTGACACCGAGCCATACGCTCTCCGCTCCCGATGCTGCGGCGCCCGCGAGCGCGGCGTCCATCAGCGCCGTCGCCACCCCCGAGCCGTGTTGCCCGGGAAGCACGTACATCTTCGACAGCTCCACACGAGCGTCGTCGACATCGCGGATCAGCATGGCGTAGCCGACAATTCGACCGCTCTGCTTCGCCGCGAAGATGATCCGCTGCGGGTCGGTCAGATACTCGGTGAAACGCGCGTCGGACAAGTTCGCGTCGATGAACGACGCAATGTTCTCCGGTGCGACGGACGGCGGACAGGCCAGCGGGAACGTTTCTGCGGCGACCGCGGCAAGCTCAGCGGCATCCGCGGACTGCGCGGAGCAGACGCACGTCACAGATTCCACTGCGCCAGGTGATAACCCGTTTTCCGGTCCAGCAGAACAACAGTGGCGACCGGATCGCGGTAGGCCTCCCAGTACACGCCGCCGCGGACGATCGAACCCGCCGGCGCGTTGGCCAACGCTGCGTCCAGCGCGTCGGGCGCATCAGACGGTCGAGATTTGTAAGCGTCGCCGAACGGGGTGACCCCGTCGAAGGTGAAATCGGTCAGCATTTGATGCGCGTTCGGCACGCGCACCGAGTGGATCGCCACGTCCGCGCGCACCACCGCGGAGTCCGGGAAACTCTTCACCGGGACGCCGACGCGGTTGTAGCCGAACCCTGGAGGCGGGTCGACCGGTTGGACACTGCTGACGGTGATGTCCGCGATCATCTTTCCGGTGTCGACCCGTAACGTGTCACCGAGGTGACCGATCGGCGCGTCGCCGGCCGACGCATGGGGAGCAGCGATCAGCGTGGCGGCAAAGACAGTCACCAACACAACCAGGCAGCGGCGCATCATCGCATGATGGCACACGGCGCGGGTGCCGTCGCCGGGTTGTGCAACCGTCAGCTCTGCGCAGCGGGGGACTGCTAGGCCTTCGGGTAACCGCGCCGCACGGTGCGGTCCAAGATGCCCAACGTCGCGCGCAGTGCGCTTTCGGAGATGACCGGGAAAATGCCGGCCTTCCGCCAGTGCTCGTCGATCTGCGACCAGTCGTAGAACGAGGTGACGACGGTGCTTTCGCCCTGCTCGTCGGATTCGAGGCGGTAGCCGTAGACGTGGCCGATCTGGGGTCGGACCTGACCCAGGATCGTCCACGAGATCAACCGGTCCAACTCGAAATCGCGGATGTTGACCGTGACGTCGTACCTCCCGAGTTCGGGGAAGTCGTTGAGCGCCTCGCGGTCCATGTGCACGACGAAGCTGTCGCCCGCAGCGGCAACCGGGGATCCGTCAGCGTCCTGCAACATCCCTGACGCGTCGATGGCGACGTGCCCCTGCGGGTCACATAACACCGCGAAGATGTCGGCTGCGGGTGCTGCGATGGTGCGCTGGACTTCGATGATTTCGGCCATTCGTCCGATTCTGGCAGGACGACTGTGACTGCGTCGCGCTTCGGGCACAGCGGCGCCAGCGGTGACACTCATGAGCGATGATGGTGCGATGCGACGTCTCCTGGTGCCGGTCGGCATCATTGCAGCACTGAGCATCGCCGCGCCGGCCCACTCCGACCCCGCCGCCGACCTCGACGGGAGCTTTCTCGATTCGCTCACTAAAGCAGGCATCACCGTCGTGAGCCGGCCGGGTGCCATCAAGGCCGGCAAGGCGACCTGCAGTCTGATGGAGCAGGGCAAGCCGGAACTCGACGTCATCCAACAAGTGACGCGGCAGAACCCGGCGTTGGACACGACCAGGGCAGCGCAGTTCACCGCGATCGCGGCCAGCGCCTATTGCCCGCAGTACCTGCAACGCGCTGGCGGGAATGGCGGCGGCCTGCCGCCGCCTTAGGCGTGGGAACATCGGGCAATGAGACGTCTGCTGGTGCTGGTCGGTATCGCCGCGGCCGTGGGCGTTGCGGCGCCGATCCACGCTGACCCGGCCAGCGACCCGAGACTCGACACGAATTTCCTCGACGCGCTCCAACGAGCGGGCGTCATCTTCAACAATGGTGCAAGCGCCGTCAACGCGGCCAAGGCCGCCTGCGCGATGATGAACAGGGGCAACCGGAGGTCGGCGTCGTTCACAATATGACAGAACAGAATCCGGGAATCGACCCGACCAGCGCCGCGAAGTTCACCGCAATCGCCGCGAGCGCCTACTGTCCGCAGCATCTGCAGCGGGCCACTGACAACGATGGCGGCCAGAATTAGTCGCCGCCGGAACGCATGGGAACATCAGGCGGTAGCCGAGAGCAGCCCGGGGGTAAGTGGTGAAAGTCGGTTTGGCGGCACAAGCGCTTCCGATGCGTTATTCGCCGATGTTGGTGTCGCGGAGTAGTTACCTGTCTGCGGTCGCCACCCGGGCGGATTCGTTCTGGTTGGCTGATCATCTGAACTCGTTCTCACCGGATCCCAGGACATCATCCCGCAGATTCTCGACGAAGAGTCGGTGGTCTCGTATACGTCGAATGTGCCGCTATCACTGCTGAAAGACGCGTGCTTGCAGGGCGCGCCGAATGAGATTGTCGAACAGCTCGCCGAGTGGCGTGATCACGGTCTGAGTTACCCGGTCTTGCTCAACTTGAGCACGCTGCAGCCGAGTCTTCGTCGTGGTCTGGCCGCAGTCAACCCATTCGCAAAGGCCGTCCGCGGCATACGCAAGTTGTGAAATAGCCTGCGCCGCAGTTAAATTCCGCCCCAAACCCAGTGCAGGCCGCCTTCGTCCCATCTCGGCTGCATGTTCCCCGCCCATGGCGGCGGGGGAGGCGGCGGCGGCACGTCGACGGGCGCGTACGGCGGCGCATAGGCCGGCCGGGTCACGTACCACGCAGGCGGCGCCGGTGGCGGTTTGCACTCGTTGGTCCAGACGTTGCGCGACCAGGCGGGGTCGCAGCCTGCCGAGCTGACTGCCGACGTTGCGACGGCCGCAGCTGCCAGCGGAAAGGCTGCCACCGCGATCACGGCGGCCAGACGCCGAACAAACCTCGTCATTGCAGGCCTCTCGCTTGGACCCGGTGCCCGACTCTGGGCTTGACCCAGCTTATGCCTGCACGCCGTCCAGGCGAAGAGTTTCCAACGACCACCGCGGATGGGTCCACGGCGGTTGGTGCCACCGTTGTGTCGAATTCTCTGCGAACTTCCTGACAAGAGACGTTCGAAACCCGTCACGAGCTGACGGCGAGATCTAGTCTGCGCCTATGCCCGGCGGGTCTGCGGAGCCGGTCAGCTTCTTGTGGCTACGCGACCTGGCGATAGACGATTAACTCGCGCTGTTGAGGTACCCATGTCGGACGATCTCGGCTGAGGTTGCTCGCCACATCGCCGGCATGTTGGGTTGGTCCGTCGTGGTGATGCAGCTACGGGGGCCTCCGGACCGCTGGAAGCTGTCCGAAACGCTGGCAAGCCAGCTAAGCCGTATCCGCGAGAGGCTCGATAAATGGTGGAATTCGGATGCGCTCACCAATAGCGAGCGCAACTACCTCATCGAACACCGCGGCGACCGGGAACTGCCTCCGCACACGGTCAGGGTCGAGCCACCCGTCATCCGCGCTTTTCTTGAGATGAAAATGCGCGAAGCGCCGCCGCTGTGACGGCGCCGATCGCTGCTCATGGCCGCGGGACGTACTGCTGGCAAGGTTGCAGGCTGGCGCCACCGGGACACATCAACGGCAGCGACGTCCAGCCGCCATAAGTGCCGGGCACGTCCAAGGTGTTCTGCAAAGGCCCGTTGTACTGCGGCGGACCGTAACAGTTTCCAGTCACCCTGAAACAGACATCGTCCATCGGCGACAGCCGGTGCCGCGGTGACGATCCCGCCCAGTGCGCATACGGCCGCCGCAGCGGCAAAGAGTGTGCGTCGCATAGTTGTCCTTCCTCTACGGTGGGTGCGGACGCTACGCGCGGCTACCGACATCGCGGTCGTGCGAACTCGCCGAGAGCCGGCATTTACTGCACGCCGGGTCGCGTGCACTAGCCGTACGCCAACGCGCCCTGCTGCGGAAACCCAGGCTTCGGCGCATACGCTGCCGTCCGACGCCATGATGATTGTGTTTATGCCGAAAGACGCGGCGTAGCAGGATTCGGTCACAGATTTACACAGCTAAGGTCGATCACCATGCAACACCGCGCCATTCACGGCCCCCAGCCACGACCAGACGCCTGGGCGCAGGTCGCCGCTGCCGCCGTCAGCGTCTTGGTGTTGCTGACCGCTGCACTCATCTGCGCCGGCGCGGCGAGCGCCGACCCAAGCCAGCAGCAGGATCAGTTTGTGGCGCTTCTCGAACAAGAACAGATTCCGCCCGTCGATGACGGTGAGGTGGCTGGTGTCGTCGCTCGAGCCCATCAGATTTGTGGCGAACTGAATGGCGGTACCCCGGTCGGCGCCTTGCTAGACGACGAGATGAACCGTGGGTATGCGGAGAATCCTCGCTTACGCCTCGTTCCCGACCGCGTGAGAAGAACCGCAATCAGATTCATCACCGCATCAGTGGACGTGTACTGCCCACGCCATCGAGGCGAGCTTCCGCCGTACGAGTAAGTCACTGAGCGCGTTAACGTTTAGCGCAAAGACGGTGTCGAGCAGCCTCAGAACTTCACGAACTCGCGGAGCGCGGTGATGACGCGGCTCACTTCTGCGCGTTGGTCGATCGGAATGGGACCGGCTGGAATGCTCACTGCGCCATCACTGAAGATGACCTTGATGGGTTCGACCGGATACAACACACTCGGGTTGCCTTCGGCCGTGGAGAAGGCGCCGTAGCGAATCCCGATGATGTCGGTAAGCGGCCGGACCCAGACGGAGCGATTTGACGGAGTGAGCTCCTTCTGGCGCTCCTCATGCTCGTCATAACCCGCCTTCTTGTACCTGATCAGGGCATAGCCGACAGAACGCTCCGTGACAGCCCAACATTTCCACACCGTTGTCGATGCCGTGGTGTCCATCGACGACCAGGTCGCTGCGCTGACCGACTTGTCGATGATGGAATTCAACGCGATGACGACCGCCTTCGGCGCTGTTGTGCCAGGGAAAGATGCAAGCCCTTGAATCTCGCGCCACCGCGTTTCGTCAAATTCCATAACTCGAAGCCTGCCAGATCTTCGCCGTGATCGTGTCAGCAATCGTTGCGGTCCGGGTGTTGAAGTGGCGTCGCGGGCCGCTCGAACCTCTCATTAGGTCACGGGTGGCATCGCGTCGCGGGGCGCGGGCACATGCTCAAGTGGCATCGCGCAAAAGCGAAGCGCTGCAACCCTTTCGGGACAAGCATTCCGGTCGAAATGGCGGCGGGGGCGGACCACGCGCTGACTGCGTAACGCGCAGGGTAGCTCCGCCACCGCCTAGACGGGGCCTTGGAGTGCTACCCACTTCGACTGGCCCCGTGGCTCATGGGAGTTGTCTGGAACTGTCGTGCTCCGGACCTCAAGAGGCGCCCCGGCGACGAGGCACGGTCGCCGAGTCAGCACGGGGGCGCACCTCGCAGTGCCGCTAGCCGGGACGGGCGTTCCAGCAGCCCCTCGAACCGCGTGATTGGACCTGAGTCAGCGCCCCTGACTATCGCCGAGCTGCGCATCTTGATGAAAAGTGTCGCCTGGCTCATTTGCAGCAAGCGCCCAATGGTGTCAGGGCCTAACCGGGTCGGCAACAGCACCCCAACGATGCGAGCGCACTGCTACGGCTTACTACGCACGACCATGGGCACCGCCCTCGGCGACGGAAAGATCAAACCGCGGGCCGTTCTCGATCTACGAAGACGAGCAGCGGCGAGAGCCGCGCGACTCTGGGTGAAGTCGACTGCGACCCGATTTTGTGCTGGTCAGCGGGGTGAATGGAATTTGGAGGGTTAATCTACACACGAAAAATAGATTGATTTATCAGGAAATTAACACTAATTGCTTAACGTTTCGTTAGCATCGGTTCGTCGGTGATCGGCCGCCGAGTCCGCGTCAAATCCGCACCTGTCCCGGGGTGCGGTGGGGGAAGGAAAAACCGTGGTTAATACTCGTGGCATCGCTCGAATCGGCACGCTGGCAGTGGGTTTGGGGATTGGAGCGGCGATGGCCCATTCGCCGGTCGCGTCCGCGGACGCATCCAGTGACTCAGCGTCGTTGATCGACACTCTTCTCACAGGTGCGTCATCGGCCGCCGTTGGATCGACAGCGTCAGATTTCCAGATCTCCTTCAACGGGATGGATTTGCTCCCCACCCTGGGCAACGAAGCCACCGCCACCACCGTCGCCGGGCAGGGCGGCCTCGCGATCGCCTTTGGTGACGGCGCCAGCGCCACCGCTGAGGGCGGTACCGGTGACTTCGCGCTCGCCGATGGCACCAACGCGCTTGCCAACGCCGGATCGCTCACGACCGGCGCCACCGGCAATAACTTCGACATCGCCGAGGACATCGGCAGCAACACCGCGGGCGGCACGGGAGCCCCTGACGGCGCCTTCGCCGGAGCCGGCAACCTGGTCGCCGGCGGCATCACCAGCACCGGAACCGACAGCAATGACACCGCCATCGACTTCGGCAACAACGGTCCTACCGCCGGCGTCGACGGCGTCGGCGGTAACGACGGCGCTTTCGCCGGCGCCGCCGGCCTGATCGGCGTGGGGGGGACCGCCGGAAACAGTGACACCGCCGAAACCTTTGGCAACATTCTTGGCGAAAATGACGGCGCCGCCGCAGTCGGCGGCAACAACAACTTCGCTGACATCTCCGGCACCGAGACCGGCACCAACGAAGGCCCCTTCGCGGGCCTCGGCAACAACAACGCCGCGATCGCCGACACCAACTACACCACCAACGGCGACGGTGTCTCAGCGATCGGTGGCGACAGCAACATCGCCTACGTCGATGGCCCCGACAACAGCACTGCAGCCGCCGGAGGGACCAGCACTGCGATCGGTGAGCCGGCCACCATGGTGGGTAACCACGACTTCTCCTACGTCGCTGACCCCTTCGGCACCGCGCCTGACACCGCGGTCTCCGGGAATGGCTTCAGCCAGGACATCGCTGAAGTGTTGTTCGCGCACGGCAACGCCACCGCGGACTCAGCCAATTTGCTGTACGACTTCTTCACGCTGTTCGGTAACTTCACCGGCTCGCTCTAACGTCACGTCTGATCTGGCGGGTCCGCGCAACCACACTGCGCGGACCCGCCAGTTTGCGTTCGCCGTCGCATTTGAGGAATCGCGCGGGTGAAGTGCTAATCGCGCTGGCGCGGAGTAAGTTTCGCGCATGCGCGACCTCGACGTCATCGACTCCGAACTACAGCTGATCGGGACGACGGGCGTGCGTCGGACAACCGTCGGCGTGTACAGGTAGTACTGGCCAGCCGCGGATGTACCGTGCGTGCATGGCAGACGACGGCCCCATCGCGGCTATCAAGACGTTCCTCGACGAGAACCCGCCCGACGAAATTTCCATTCCTGACACTGTTGGCGACGCCGAAGCGGTGCACGCGGTTCAAGAGCAGTACGACGAGGCTGGGCTCGAATGCACGGAAGAACAAGCGGAGGAGCTAGTGCGCAAGGCTCGCCGCTCCTAGATCCTTCGGTTGGACACCGCGTCCGCCATGCGCGACCTCGACGTCATCGACGTCGGAGTGTGATTGGTATGTAACCGTTTCGCTGGTCTGTCGCAGCGTCGACCACGGCGAACATCGATGCACAATGGCCGGATGACCTTCGCCTCCGACGGTAATCTTCCCGCGGCGCTGGACCGGCTGTACATCGCTGTTGCTGCGCTGATCGACCCCGTGAAAGAGATGCACGACGGTGTGATCGTCAGTGCGCCGAGCTTGTACGAGCAGCTGTCCGGCGAGCTTCCTGCTACCAGAAGCGACGGGGTCGGCCAGCTGGCTCGCCGATCGCTGCCGCCGGTGTGGACGGATGGGCTGAATTTAAAGATCGAGATCGACGACACGACGCGTTGCTGGGGATCGGACGCCGCGACGGCGCCGGCACGGCTCCGGGCGCTGGCCGCGCGAGCGTGGCGACCACAGGACGCCGCCGCCGTCGAACAGATCGCGGGCCACGTTGAATCGTGGACAGTGTCGGTGAAATCGCTGCTGAGCCCTGCCAGCGTCAAGCACATCTCAGTGCCGTGCCCGGCGTGCGGAGCCACCAGCGTGTCCAGACGCGACTCCGCCGGCGAACCTGTGCGTGCGCCGGCGTTGCAGATCGTGACTGAGCTCGGCTGCACCTGTCAGGCCTGCCGGTACGTGTGGTCACCGGCCTACTACCTGCACTTGGCCAAGGTGTTAGGGCTCGCAGCGCCGGCCGGGGTCATCGGATAACTCGCTGTGCCGGTCCGGCTCTGGCCGTCGTCGGCAATGATGAAGTGGCGGCCACCGTCACCGTGGCTCGCACATCAGGCCGGGCGCGGTTTCGTGCCATTTCAAACTGCAGGTTTGCGGTCACACCGATGCGTTCTCAAGGGATTTTGCGTCGGCCACTGGGTCGTCTGGCCGATAGAGGCAGCCATGCTTTAGCGCGTGGGAGGGGAGATCGTCGGCAAGCCGCTCGTGGAGCAGTTTCAGTTTTTGGCGGAAAGGCTCTGGCGGCATCGGGAACCACACAGTCGCATGGTTAACCGGGTGCGCATCATCGATACCGCCGTCATCGAAGCCTGGAAGTTCCAAATCGTCGGCTTCGCCGACAGTGAACCCCCACGTTCCTCGCGCGAGACGACCTCCGGGCTCTCTTGCTGACCGCAAGTAGGCCCAGTAGGCGTCTTCGGGTGTTTCAGCGGCCCGTTTGGTTGATAGACCGCCGTTGTCGTGCGAGCCTCGGCCTCCCGGCATGAAAGCGTCGCCCCCCGGATCACCTTTGGGCTCTGGTTTGAACGCCGCAGCGGCAGGTGTACCGGAGTCACCGACGCCCTTGCTTTTGCCAAGCGGCGCCACCCGTCTGAGTAGCTCTTTTCTGTCGGTGAGGCGTGTACCTGGATAGTCAGGCGAAGTCACGATCGAATGAGGCCCTCGCGGAAAAATCTGGTGAGCGCATCTGGATCGTAGCTGTCAAATTCTTCTGCGTCATCGTTCGCCCGGTCGGGCGCTAAAACCGCCAAATACATTTGTGCTGGCCCGATTTCGGCGATACGGACATATCCGTCGCGGCGCCACTCCAGACGGATATGTCCTTCATCGGTCAGCATGGGTTCTGCATCGTGCATACGATCTTCGGACACCGTCGGTAGCCATTCCAGGTAGTTCGCTTCGGCGCCGCGGTCCATCGGCTGCGAGTCCGGGTAGTCCCAGCCCTCGCGAAGGCGTCCCAGCATTGCGAGTTTTCGCACGTTGACCCCCCACCCCGCAGGTTGCACGAATCGTTGTAGCCGTAAGCGCACATTTTTCTGAGCTGTGCCGCCGACCGAGTGCGTTTCAGCCATACCGCGCTCGACAACGTTGATGATCCGATCGACGCGCGGGAGCAAGCCGCGGCCGCCGCCCCCATTGTTGACGACATGGCCTCCCGGCTCAGACGGTCGCGTGGCGGGTAGTGGAATCCGCACCAACTCGCTCATGAATCTTCTTCCTCGCGGACTCGGGGAAGAACGCCGGGTTATCGTCGATGAACTGCTGGAGCTTGCTAGCAAGCGGAATGACCATCCCTTTGGGAATCGAAACCGATTGGATTCGCTCGGCCATGAGACGAACCGGTCCCTCGCCTGCCAGGGCTTCGAGTCCAGGCGGAGGCGGAACGAAACCGAAGGCCAGGCATAAATTGTCGCCCATATCGTTGAAGACGAAGATGTTCGTCGGCATCGCATCGATGTAAGTATCGGGCGGCCATTCGACCTCGATCTGAACCTGGACCGCTTCCTGCCGCGGTGTCTCACTCATCTTCCGATCTTAAGGGGCGCCCGTTCAAGCGTCCGACTGATGCTCAAACTGTCCGAGAGGCCCAGAATCCGCCACAAAGTTCGCTACCGGTTCTGCCCTGCTGCCCCGCTGGCGTAGCGAGTCAGACCGAGCAGAGTGAATTCGAATCCTGCCGGGGGCACTGACACCTGTGAACCATATGCGCTGCTAGAAGCGATGTCGGCTGCGAAGTCGTTGCGGTTCAGCCGTCTTGAGCACAGATCAGCGAGCCGGCTCAGTGGCCCCCGCGCATCCGGTTCAGATGGTCATCGATTGTTCCGGCTTCATCGGGGCTGAATCCGGGGGTGACGATGTTGGTTTTGTTCGCGGCGGGGATTCCGCTGGCGCCGTTCTCGCCGAGGGCACCGTCGAAACCGTAGAGCCCGCCGATTCCTTCACGTCCAGCGGCACCGCCGGCACCGGCAACCCCGTTGGGTCCATTGTGTGCTCCGGCGCCGCCCGCACCTCCGACGCCGCCATCACCCCCGGCGCCTCCGTTACCGCCGTTGCCGCCGTCGCCGTACAGCAGCCCGCCCTCACCGCCGGCACCGCCGACGCCGCTGGCACCACCGTCCTGACCATTGCCACCGGCAACACCGGTTAATGCACTGTTGTCGGTGCCGCCCGCGCCGTTGGCGCCGGAACCACCGTCGCCACCGTTGCCGCCGATACCGAATATCGCACCGGTGACAGTCCCGCCGGCACCGCCGGCACCGCCAGCTTCGCCTGGCGCGTTGGCTTCACCGCCGTCTCCGCCGTTTCCGGCAATGCCGAAGGCGGTGTCACCGCCGGCGCCACCAGCACTGCCATTGAGCCCGATGCCTCCGTCACCGCCATCGCCGTCAGATGCGGCCCCGCCGTCACCGCCCACGCCGGCGGCGTCGGTGGCGCCGTTGCCGCCATCGCCGAACAGCAACCCACCATCACCACCAGTGGCCTGGGTCAACGTTCCGCCATCGACACCATCGGCGCCGTTGCCGATTAGAACCTGTTGGGGGTCAAGCGAATTGATGGAGTTGATGAACGATTGATCCGCTGGGTTGTCGATGAAGTTCTGCTCGGCGGTGTGTATCGGGTCATAGACGTCGGTTTCATACTGCTGTGCGGGGTCGGTCGCGGGCCGCGAGCCGGGTTCCGGGTGAAGTACACCCTGGCTACCAAATTGGTCGACGAACTCGTCGAAGCCGCCGATGAGAAGATCCTGGCGAAAACAATCGCTCGTTACGGCCGAGTGGATCTCATCTGCGTGGACGAGCTGGGCTACATGGAGCTAGACCGCCGCGGCGCTGAGCTGTTGTTCCAGGTATTGACCGAGCGCGAAGAAAAGAACTCGGTCGCCATCGCCTCGAACGAGTCGTTCTCAGGATGGACGAAGACGTTCACCGACCCGCGCCTGTGCGCGGCCATCGTGGACCGACTCACGTTCGGCGGCAACATCATTGAGACCGGAACCCAGTCCTACCGACTGGCCCACACCAAAGCAGCCCACACCACCGCGAAATGACATACGGCCTAAACCTCTCCGCGCGTCACCGCTGGGCGGATGCGCTCATTCGAGATGTAGGTCAGAAGGTGTTGGTCAAGAATAGTTGCAGAGAATCGAATAGACTTTCGAAGAATCCGCTGCTGGCGACCCCGTTGTCGATGGCGCCGATTAATGCGGCAAAGCTGTTGATGTCGTCGGAGATATTGACCAACGTGAGATCGCTACCGTAGGTCGAGGTGGTTGCGTCAGCGATTTCCGTCGGTGTCAGTCCCAGGTAATCCGCGTGGACAAAAATGCCCTCGATTACGCCCAGCAGACCTCCGGATGTGAAGTCCTGTTGGAAATCGGCGAACCCGTCGCCGTCGAGTGTGTAGATCGTCGCCGGGTACAGATCATCCGGCGTCACGTTGCCGATGACGCCGTTGAGCTTGAAAAAATTGACGAAGTCGTTGGTGAGTGTTGGGCCGAAAAGCGAGTCGAGGTCGGGCACCAGATTGGAGTCCACGCCGTCCACCGGCAGGGAGATATCGCCGATGGACACGAAGTGCAGATCGGCGCTGGGGATGAGGTCCCCGTGGAGGACGCTGTAATCGTGAATCTGGCTCATGGCGAGCGACTCGACGGCGGCGCCCTGTGAGTAGCCGAAGATCGTTAGCGGGTGTTCGGCGCTGAAAGCTGTTGGGTCGGCATTGAATTCGTTCTCGACAGCCAGAGTGAGGTCGTCCGCGCCGGTCAGACTGCTGGGGCCCTGTTGAATTAGTTCGGGTGTCGTCAGTACCTGCAGCGGCGCGGCGCACGGGTCGGTACCGACCATGTCGCAAACCGTCGAGGACGTCGCGCCATCATCGAAACCCAGCGGATGCAGATACAAGTTCTCGGCGGCCTGCGCAAATGCGGTGTCCGGCGTCGGCTCGAAGGTCCCACCGATGATGATCGCCGTATCACTACCGGCCAACGGGTCGTCCGCATCCGCATTGGCGGCTGGCAAACCCAGCGCGGTAGCCGCGCCAAAAGACATGCCAACCATCGCAGCTTTCGCCAGCGTCAATGATCGGTTCACCGCTGCACGTCCCTTTGGCCTCTTGCGCGCATAATGTGCGACTGCACACAAGTTCTAGCTCAGGTCGAGCCCGCATGTGGGGAAATTCTCAGTTTTAGTCCAAAGTGCCCCTCGAAGCTATCCCAACCAAGCATCATCGATGCCCACAGTTGATGGGCCACGTCCGCTGCTCAACCCGTGAAGCGGTGAGGTCCGCGCGGACATGATGAAGCTCCGCAAGGAGGCGCGTGCTGAGGCGGCCGAGATGGTGAAATTCGTTGTGGGAGAACTCGAATCAAAGCCGAAGGTTATTGACCGAGGCGACCTGTGGCCAGCGATCTTTGGAGTCGCGATCACGGTAGCCGGCAGCGCGGTCGGTGGTACGGCATCTACTTCAGCTAAAGCTGGGCGGCGCCGGCTCAGGAGGGGATCGGTGAAAACCCTGCGCCGGGACCACCTTTGGCGTTTCGCGCTACGGGATGAATGGGCTGATGTCGGTCGTGTCGTTGCCGTAGTCGATGTACACGCTGTGGTGCAGGAACGGAATCAGACCGCTGTCGATGCTCGTCCCTGTGACGATCGTCGGGCTGTCGCTGACCGCGTCGAACCCGTAGTCGTCGGTCGTGTAGTAGCTGTAGAGCTCCTGACCGGCGGCGTTGGTGACCGTGATTTCGGTGCCCGCCGGGACGATGGTGTCGCCCGGCACCAGGCTGGATGGAATGGTTCCGAACCCGCCGGCGGAGTCGAGGTTGTCGGTAACTTGCACCGGCGCTCCGCCGTTGGCCGATTCCAGTACCGAGATGATCGACGTCCCGCTGTTCACGACACCGCCGGTGATCGGGTCCTGGTCGGTGACGACCAGGTCTATACCGGTGAAACCTAAACCGTTCTGGTCGAGCACGTAGGGGAAGTTGACCTCTACGCCGCCGTAGTCGAGGAACGGGCTCGATAGCGGTCCGGCGTTGTCCTGGCCGATACCGAGGATTCCGTCGACGTCGTTGCCGCTGAGGTAGGTCTGCAAGGCGTTGTTGGTGAAGAAGCTGGAAAATTCGCTCGGGTTGTAGGAGTAGATCTCAATGCCCGCTGGGCCGTCGGTGCTCAGGTCCGGTGTGCCGAAAGCGTTGAGGTAGTCGACCGGCACGTTGTTGTAGGTCAGATAGAGGTAGTCCACGCCGCCGATTTCGCTCTCACCGACGCCGGTCGGAAAGCCGAGATTCAGCAAGCCCTCCAATGGCGTGTAGGCGCTCGAACCGAGGTCGGTGTAAGGCAGGATCAGGCCGCTGGACCCGGTGTCCACGAGCAGTGGCGTCGCGGTTCCGCCCGCGATCGACGCGTTCACCGCCGGGTCGTCGAGGTATGGGCCCGTGAGTAGCAGCGGCAGGTCGTAAGTTCCGTTCGTCGGCGAAACCACAGCCGACTCGACGGCACTCGCCGCAGCGGCTGATGTCGCGGAGTCCGCGCCGGGCAGCGCCAGGTCGAGCGAGTTCAGGCTATTGAGTGCGCTGTCGGTCCAGCTGGTCAGATCGACGGCGAGACTGGGGTCGACGGTGGTTATCGAATCGGTCAGTGACGCCAGGATCGGCTGGATGATCGGGTCGAGCAAGTCCTCGACGTCGGCTGTGGCGGGGGCGGCCGAACTAGTCGCCATCGCCGCCGCTGCGACAAACGCACCAAGAGCACCACTCATGGCCAACCCACATCGGCGCACCCTCAAACTGCCTGAGTTCTTGGTGCTCTCGGTTCCGACGCAATCAGCAGAACGGCGATTGCCGGCCATGTGGACCCCCCGGTCGCTTGGACACGCTAATGCTTAATAGAACCTAAGAACGGACTGAAGAGTACCTGAGCCAAAACGGGTCCAGCGGTCATCCCAGCAAGTTCCCAGCAGCGGCCCACGTAGTTGACAGCCACCGTTGCTCCGGCTGCCATGTGTGCCGCCGCTCGCTGTGACAGGCGGTCGGGGAGAATTGGGCCATGGCGTTGGGGCCGGGCGAGCTGCATTTGGAGGTATGTCAGCGATTTGGCGCGGCAGTTCGTGAAGCCGACGGAAAGTGGGACCGCCCCTCTCCATGCGATGGGTGGGACGCCAGGACGTGTTGGAACATGTGATCGGATTTCATGACGTGCTGTTATTGCGGCCCTTGGGATTAAAGCCACAGCGGCCTCGTGACGATCCGGGCCGTCGCTGGTCATTGACACTGGATCGAGTGGCACAGGCTTTGCGCCGTGATGAACTTTTAGAGCACGTAATAGAGGTGCCAGCTATCGGAACGAATTCGTCGTCGCGGCTGGACGCCATGACACTGGTACCGCGCCTGTCTCAGGACGTGCTGGTGCACACGTGGGACCTTGCCCGCGCGGTAGACGCGGATGATCGGTTAGAGCCGGGCTGGTGTGCCCGGTTCATCGACAAGTTGCCGACTGACCTGGACGCGTTGAGTGCCTCGGGGATGTTCGGGCGCCCGATTGCGGTAGGGCGCCTGGCAGATGCGCAGTCACGGCTCCTGGGGCGTCTCGGTCGTGATCCATCCTGGAACCCTCCTGGCTGAATTTTTGTTTACGGTGGATGGCGTGCTTCCAGTTGGCGCGTTGGTCGTCGTCGATCATCTCCGCCCGGTCGGCAACTCCGCGATGACGCGCTGCCCAAGCACGGAATCTGAGCCAATGCGGTTGCTGGCGTGACGAGGGCATCGCGGCGCGAGATAGTTCTTCATGAGTAACATTCGTGGCCTCTAAGCTGGCACTATGTCTATCGAGCACGGTGCGCCGACGCCGCCGCCGCAAGGTTTCGGCTGGCAGCCAGCGCCTCCACCGCCGGTGAAACGGGGCAAGGGTCTAGCCGTCGCAGTCGCCGCCGCGATCGTGCTGGCCGCCGCCGCGCTGGTGGTTAGCGTCATCGCACTGCTGCGGCCCGCACCGTCAGTACCGCCGCCGTCAGCGCCAACGTCCAGATCGGCTACGCCGACAACACAATTCAGTCCCGAAGAAGTGAGTGCAGCGAAAGACCATCTGTGCCGGACATTCGATATCTCGGTGCGTGGACAAGACGGCCAAGGGGGGACTCCGTAACCAGGGCAATCTCAATATTCCATTGGCGCTACGGTCAGTAAACAGCGCATTGGCGGCTCAGGTGGCCTTGGTGCCGGCCGTTCCTCCGGACGTTGCGAACGCCGCGCGTGCCTACGTCACAACAGAACTGGACGCGACGACAGCCGTTATGGGCAATACGCCGGCGGAGGGCGTCAACCGACTGACCGAAATCTCAAACGATGCGCTCTACAAGCTTATCGATGTGTGTGGGCTGCCGAGATAACGATGGCAGCTTTACCGTCACCCTGCGCGGTGACGAATTTGATTTTGCACGACTCTCAGCACTCTGACAGACGCCAAAATTAAACTCGCCACAACGTTTGACGTGCCGCGCTGGAGGTGAGAAACCCGATGAACTGGACCAAGCTCCTCGCTATCGCGAACGCGATGATGGCGGCGGCGCTGATCGCCGCACCCGCAGTGGTCGTGACCGCCGCGCCGGCCAACGCGGACTGCGGGGACCCCAGTCACCCCCCTGCACCGGACCCGTCCCCACCGTCGATGAGGTGGTCGCCGTCCTGGCCGGGCTGACTGACCCTGACATTCCCGCCGCGAACAAAACCAACATCGTCACCCCCGGATTCAGCCCCGACGAAGCCGGGACAATTGATGATCACCTGACCCGGATGCGCGTGTTCGGAGCGGCATTTTGCCGCTCCCGTTCCATGTGACCGACATCGAGCCCGCCCCCAACAACTTCGCTGGGGCCACCGTGTCCACCGGGGGGCATTACCGTCAAATCACCAATCCGCACCCAATCGTGCTGGTCGATCAGGGTGGGCACTGGCTGATCACCCACGACACCGCGATGCCCGAGATGGATGTGATCTGGCGGGCCGCGGAAAAGTCAGTGTTTGTCGGCCAAAAGTGAGCAACCACGTATGAACGTCGACCCGTCTCCTCCCGGAGGTGTTCGATCGACTGTCAAGAACGGCGTTGTGCAAGAGGGCTTAGTCCTCGCCCGGGTCGAATTCAGACGACCCATCGACAAAAGCGCTGTCGACCTGAAACCCGTCTTCGCCTACGAGCAAGTCATACGATACGTCGATCAAGATCATAAAGAGCACTGGCTGCCGATCGGTGAAGCAATGAATGAGATCGGCCCAGATGTCGTCGAAGCGGTTTTCGGGCTTCTGACAGCTCACAAGCTGGACATCACCGGCTGTAATCCACCGAGAGGTTGAGGTACCTGTCTCGCTGCGGTCAGCGGACCCAGGGGCCCAGCGTGGCTTTCAGGTAAGGGGTAGCGCCGTCGTTGGGGTCGGCGTCCTCGCCGAGGGTGGTGTCGGGGTTGAAGACCTTCACCGCTGCCCTGAGTACTGGTAGGTCGCGGTCAGTCCACGTGTCTTCCATGCCGCGAAAGTACGCGACAACGGCGTGGGCTTAGGGCGGAACCGTAGCGGTGGGTGCGGCGTCCAACTGGTGTGGACGAGGTCGAACGCGAAGCGCTGAGCGCCGAGGGGCTCGACCCTGAGGACCCGGCGGTCGTCGCCGCGATCGACATGGTGCGGTGGCGCGGCGTCGATTCAGGTCTACGCCCGCAAACCGCTAGCAAACTCCGCGTATCTCCGCGTGGTGCACGGCGGTAGACCGCGCCGTGGGCTGTTGTGCTAGTTGAGTGCACGCAGCCGGGCCGACGCCGCAAAATAGGCTATGAGCTGGGCGAACTGTGGTGCGCGATACTGGGATTGAACCAGTGACCTCTTCCGTGTCAGGGAAGCGCTCTCCCGCTGAGCTAATCGCGCCGGGGATCAAACATGCTGGAGGTGGAGACGGGAATCGAACCCGTGTGCACGGCTTTGCAGGCCGTTGCCTCACCACTCGGCCACTCCACCGCTGGATTGATGCCAGTTGCACCCTCGAGCGGATGACGGGATTCGAACCCGCGACCCTCACCTTGGCAAGGTGATGCGCTACCAACTGCGCCACATCCGCGCGCAACGGACGAGATCGTCGCCCGGTGCGAAGCACGACGATAGTCCACGGGTGCGGGACCGCACAAATTCCTCGGTAGTCCAGGGCGCGTCGCTATTTGCCGCGAGGCAGCGCTTTCTGCCGCGACGGGCGCGCATGCTAATCTTCGTCCTCGTTCGCCTCTCGGCACCGGTCTCGTAGCTCAGTGGAAGAGCGCCCGCCTCACACGCGGGAGGTCGCTGGTTCGAACCCAGCCGGGACCACTCATTAATCCTTGAGCCCGTCCAATGACGGTGCCGCAATTCAATCTGCTCAGGCGGGTCCGAACACCGATGACGGGCGCATAAGGTTTGGATATATGGACAGCGACCCGGCGGGCGCCGATCAGTGAGCCAAATGGATGATCAGGCTGACGAACTGCGAGCAGCTCGCGACCAGATAGAACAACTGGTGCAGGTGATCGTCGAGATCGGTTCCGATCTCGACCTTGACGGCACGCTGCACCGAATCGTCAAAGCCGCGATGACGCTGACCGGAGCTCGAGTCGGCGCGCTCGGCATTCGCGGAGCCGACGGTAGCCCGGTCACTTTTGTCCACACGGGCATCGACGGCGACACCGCACGATTACTGGGTTGCCTGTCAGTCGGCGAAGGTCTGCGCATCGACGACCTGCGCACTCATCCGCAGGGCTTGGAGCTCGACGCACACGTCAGCCCGATCCGGGCTTTGCTCGCGATCCCGATCACCGTCCGGGGAGCCGACTTCGGCGTCCTCTACTTGGCCCACGACCGGCCCGGGCGGGTGTTTTCCGATTCCGACGATGGCATCGTGCGGGCGATGGCCTCGGCATCCGCGGTCGCGATCGACAACGCGCGGCTCTTCGAGCGGGAACGCGAAACGGCGAAGTGGACGACGGCGAGTCGCGAGATCACCACCGCGCTGTTGTCCGGAGATCCGCAGACCGGGCCGTTGCAGCTGATCGTGAATCGCGCGCTGGAGTTGGCCGAAGCCGAGCAAGCGATCCTGCTCGTCCCGAGCGATCCCGATCTGCCCATCGCCGAGGCCGACACCCTGGTCGTCGCAGCGGCCGCGGGTCGCTACACCGCTGAGGTAATCGGCCAGCAAGTTCCGATGGACCGCTCCACAACGGGTGGTGTCGCGCGTCGCGGGATACCGCTGATCACCGATTCGTTCCAATACCCGATCGAGGGTTTCACCGACGTCGGTGAACGCCCGGCGATCGTCATCCCGCTGATCGCGGACGAGGCGCCGTTGGGCGTCATCGCCGTCGCGCGAAATCCGCTGCAGCCGGCGTTCGGCAACGATTACCTAGAACTCGTCAGCGACTTCGCCCGGCACGCCGCAATTGCGTTGGCGTTGGCCGCCGGTCGGGAACATGCGCTCATTCAGCAACTCGCCCAAGCCGACACCGTCGACGACGCACTTCAGGCTGCGGCTGAGGAACTCCGACGGCTGTGGCGGGCCCGCCGCGTCCTGGCTGTCGCGTTTCCCACGCACCGCAGCGTCGCCGAAACCGCTTCGGAAGGACCAGGTTTGGTGTCCGTCGGTGAGGCGACGCTGTGGGCGGAGCTGCCGCCGCAGACCAGGCACATCGTCGAGACATTGCGCGACGGCGCGTTGCTCAACCCCTACACGGCAGAGCCGGGGGCGGCGGGCATCGCGTTGCAGCATCCCGAGGGTGTGCTCGTCGTCTGGATCGAGCTGTCCGAGGAGCGCCCGTTCACCCTGGAGGACCAGACGCTGCTCACCATGCTGGCCGGGCGCCTCAGTCAGGGCCTGCAGCGGGTCTACCAGGTTGACCAGCAGCGTGAAACCGCACTGGCTCTGCAGCACGCGATCCTCGGCCCGGCTCATCTGCCGCACGGGTTCGCGGTGCGGTATCAGGCCGCCACCCGACCCCTCCAGGTGGGCGGCGACTGGTACGACGTTGTCGACCTCGAGGACGGGCGCATCGCTCTGATTGTCGGGGACTGCGTCGGCCACGGGCTCACGGCGGCCACCGTCATGGGACAGCTGCGCAGCGCCTGTCGGGCGCTGTTGCTCGAAAACCCCAGTCCCCGGGCCGCTCTCGCGGGTCTTGACCGTTTCGCTGCTCGACTGCCCGGTGCTCGGTGCACCACCGCCGTCTGCGCGGTGCTGGACCCCGAAACGGGTGATCTGATCTACTCGAGCGCCGGTCATCCGCCGCCGATCCTGGTGCACGCCGACGGCACGACTCGGCTGCTCGAAGAAGGCCACACCATTCCCCTGGGTGTGCGGCCCAACCGACCCCGGCCCGAAGCACACGCGATCATTCCGGCGCGCGCAATGCTGTTGCTGTACACCGACGGTCTGGTCGAGCGTCGGCGCAGCGCGTTGGACGACGGCATCGCCCGCACATGCGACTTGCTACAGGAGGGCCGCGCGTTCGCGCTGGAAGATCTCGCGAACCAGATCATGTCCCGGCTGGCGCCGGCCGGCGGCTACCAGGATGACGTCGCGCTGCTGCTGTACCGGCACCCCGCGCCCCTGGAGCTGGACTTCCCAGCTGACGTCAACGAGCTCGCCGGCAGCCGGGCTGCGTTGCGCAACTGGTTGGCACGAGTGCAGGTACCGCCGGAGCAGGTTCACGACGTACTCATTGCCGCCGGGGAGGCGGTTGCCAATGCCATCGAGCACGGCCACCGCGATAAGCCGGACGGCGTGATCACCTTGCGGGCAATAGCACTGGCCAACGAAGTGCGGTTGACGATTGTGGACACCGGGGTGTGGAAGCCTCCACGGCCGATCGCCGCGGCCCACCGTGGCCGGGGTATCACGCTGATGCGAGCGCTGATGGGCGATGTCGCCATCGACTCCGTCAGCAGCGGAACCACCGTCCAGTTATCCGCGAGCATCATCTGATGCCCAGCTTGCTGACGCTCGATGCCGCGCGATCCAGTGACGGGGTGCTGGTACTGACCGCGACGGGGGAGATCGACCTGAGCAACGTCGACACCTTCGATGGCGCGCTCACCACGGCTGTCACCGAGACCGCAGCGGGTGGCGGGACGCTCACCGTCGATCTGAGTGGCGTGGAGTATCTGGACAGCTCAGCTGTCAACGTACTGTTCCCGCACGCCGATCACATCCGGCTCATCGCCCACCCCTTCCTGATTCGCGTCTTCACCGTCAGCGGCCTGGCCGAGCTGACCGACGTCCAATCCGCGCAGCCGTGATCTGCGAACTCGGGCGGCGCAACGCGCAGACCTTGTGTCAACGTCGCTGCAATCAACTGCCGAGCGCGTAAGGTCGCGATCGGAAGGCAGGGAGTTCGAGTTCGACAAGACGAAGGAGACCTGTGGCAAATCGCGGGATAGTGATCGGGATCGCGGCTGCGGCCACGGTGGTTGCGGGATTGGCCGGCTGTTCGAGCACCAAATCCAACACCACCAACAGCACAAGTACACCGGCAGCCGGCGGCAATAAGGTCCTCATCGACGGCCAGGCGCAGAACGCCACCGGACCGGTCAGCTGCACCCAGGTAAACGGCAACCTCAGCATCGGGATCGGCGATCCGACAACTGGTGTCGGCGCGGTCGTGACTAACGCCGATCCGCCAGTGGTCCAGGCAGTTGGTCTGGGCAACCTCACCGGCGTGACGCTGGGCTACTCGGCCGGCGCACCGAACCAGGGCAATGCGCAGGCCACCAAAAGCGGCAACTCCTACACGATTAAAGGTACGGCGACGGGGGTAAATACGAGTAATCCCCAGCAAACGCTCGTTAAGCCGTTCGAGATCGATGTCACCTGCCCCTGACGCGGGGTTTCGCGTAGCCAACGTCGTTGAACGTCAAGCTCGAAAGGGACCGACAGGTATGTATGTGAAGCATGTGGCGGGCGCGGCAGTCGCGGCAGCTCTAGGCATGTCAGGACTGACGATCGGCGCCGGCCTTGCCGGTGCGACCCCGTGGAATTCGGCTCCGGCGTGCGCCATTTGTGGACCGAGTCTTACCGGACCTGGACTTGGGCCATTCGCCGACGATCCGCATGGACCAGGGCCCGGACCGGGTCCCGGCCCTGGGCCTGGTGGTCCCGGAGGACCCGGCGGCGCCGGACCTGGTGGCCCTGCCCCCGGTGGCACCGGAGGTCCCGGCGGTGCTGGACCCGGTGCGCCTGGTGGCGCTCACGGACCCGGCGGCCCTGGTGGTCCCGGTGCTCCGAGCGGACCTGCACCTGGTGGACCGGGCGGAGCTGGACCTGGTGGCCCCGGTGGTCCCGGTGGAGCCGGACCCGGCGGACCTAGTGGTCCGGCCGGACCTCATGGTGGTCCCTCCGGTGGCCCCGGCGGCCCTGGAGGCCCGGGTGGACCTGGACCTGGTGGTCCTGGTGGTCCCGGTGAGCACGGACCGAGCGGACCGAGCGGTCCGGGCGGTCCTGGTGGTCCTGGTGGTCCTGGTGGACCTGGACCTGGTGGTCCCAGCGGTCCTGGTGGACCTGGTGGACCTGGTGGACCTGGTGGCCCCGGACCTCATGGACCCGGTGGGCCGGGTGGTCCCGGTGGACCGCCGCCGCCGCCATATGTGCAGCATGGCTCGTTCGATCGCGGTGGCCCGCAATTCGGCGGTCCGAGGGACGCGCCGCACGGCTTCAGCGCACCCGACCACGGTGCTCCGCCACCGCCCCCGCAGCGTGGGTTCGGCTGGAACGACGGACCTCCTCCGGGGCATCCGCCGCAGAACTGGGATGGGCCGCCTCCTGCCGGTGGCTGGAACGGTCCGCCGCCTCCCGGTGGTTGGAACTCGCCGTGGAACGGACCCGGCCGCGACATAGCTGTGGCGCAGGCTGATTACGGGGCGTTCAATTACGGTGGCTTCAACGCCATTCCGGTGTTCAACCCGATCTTCGGTGGATGGGGCTTCTGGTTCTTCGGTACGTGGATTCCGCTGTACTGACCTGACCGTGCTGGAGGGCGTCGCGCCGTGATTCGCTATGCGACTGCGGCGCGACGCCGCGCGGTCGGAAAAGAATGCATGTGGCGCGATTCTTGTGCAAGATGTGCGGCGTGGCTATGTACCAAGGCAGAGCGCTGGCAGACATCAATCTCACCGGACATCCGTTGGGCTTAGCGCTCGAAGCCTTTATCTCCCGACGCGATCCGACCCTGGAGAACGTCCAGATCAGGCGAGCAACTCCGACCGGCGACGTCGAGACACGGGTACAGCCCCACAAGCGGTGGTATGAGGTCCTGTTCGAGGTCGACGACAAACCCAACGATGACGAAGACGATGACGATGACGATGACACGTACGCGGCCAGAAAAAAGGCGGAGAAAAAGGCCAGGGCAGCGGAAAAAGCACGGGTGAAGGAATGGCCGCCGCGTAATAGGGGATTGTTCCCACCCAGCGAGGCATGGCCGCAGTCTGAATCGTGACGCGAACCGGTCTGCATCGCCCATGATGTAGGGCAGCACACCGAGAGGAGCGGCACTCGTGACTTACGTTCTTGACCAGGTGGTCGATCGGGCTCGCGGGATGCGCGACTTGGTCCGCGCACAGGCAGCGGAGTCCGAGCGGTTGCGGACGATGTCGCCGCGCATCATCGACGGAATGTGGGCCAGCGGCCTGATGTCCGCGCTCAATCCGATAGCAGCCGGTGGCGTCGAGCCGTCGTTCCGGGAAATGATCGACACCTGGATCGAAATGGCCTGGCAAGACGGGTCGTTCGGCTGGATCGGGATTGCCAATCTGCCATCGACGTTCGCCGCGGCCACCTATCTTCCCGACGAGGGTTTCGCCGAGATCTTCACCGAGAACGACAACCACATCACCATCGGCGGTCAATACTTTCCCAACGGCCAGGGGACGGCGGTCGAGGGTGGTTACCGGCTGACCGGGGCATGGAATTTCGGCTCCGGCACCGGACACGCGGCATACATCGGGGCCGGCTTCTTCCCGATGGACGACGGTGAGATGCGTTGGGTCAGCGAAGGCATACCGGACATGCGAGTGGCGTTCGTGCCCCGCGCAGAAGTCACCTTCACCGACGGATGGCATGTGCAGGGACTCAAGGGAACTGGCTCCTACGACTACAACGTCGCCGACGTTTTCGTGCCGGAGTATCGAACCATCCCGCTGTTCACCCGCGAGCCCGTCCGTGGTAGCTCAGCGGCGAGCCGGATGGGTCTGATGCCCGTCACCGCCGCCGGTCACGCGTCGTTTGCGCTCGGGGTGGCGAAAAGCATGCTCGACGATGTCGAGGAACTTGCCGCCACCAAAGTGCGAATGAGCGATATGGCGACGCTGGCCAGCCGTCAGACCTTTCAGAAAGGGCTCGCTCATCACGTCGCGGCGTGGCGGGCCGCTCGCTTGCTGGTGCTCGACGCGTTCAGAGCGGCTGAGTCCGCCGTTGAATCGGGCGACGAACTGACGCCCCGATTACGCGCGGACATGAGGTTGGCCGCGGTGTATGCGACCGACACGGCACGAGCCGCGGCCGAATGGGCCCACTTAGCTGCCGGCACGACCGCGATCCGGGAGGGCAGCCGGCTCGAACGGGCATTCCGCGACATCTATACCGGCACCCAGCACGCGTTCATCAGCGAAAAGATCGCCATGGACGTCGCGCAGATCTGGCTGGGCCTCATCGACGACCAGTTCGGACTATGACTGAGCCGCAATCGATCTCGTGAGAGGGGTCATCGATGGTCAGCGCTGACCGCGCCCGAGCCCGCACATTCGTCGTCACAGGTGTCGCGTCAGGGATCGGTCTGGCCACGGCCGAACGCCTGCTGGCCGAAGGCGGCAGCGTCATTGGCGCGGACGTGGCCGCACCGCCTGATCTCGGCCCGGACTTCCGGTTCGTAACGGCCGACGTCACCGATGAAGCCGCGATCGCCGCAGTGCTGGCCGCCGTGCCGGATCGCCTCGACGGCGTCGTCCACGCCGCAGGGGTCGCCGGCGGCGGGCCGATCCACTTACTCGATCGCGCCGAATGGGAGCGGGTGATCGAGATCAACCTCACCGGCACATTCCTCGTCGCCAAGGCGGCGCTGGGCAGGATGATCGACCAGCCTCGCGTCGACGGCGAGCGGGGCTCCATCGTGACGCTCGCCAGCGTCGAGGGCTTGGAGGGCACGGCGGGCGGCAGCGTCTACAACGCTGCCAAGGGCGGCGTGGTACTGCTCACCAAGAACATCGCGCTGGACTACGGGCCAAGTGGGATCCGGGCCAATGCCATCTGCCCGGGTTTCATCGAAACACCGATGCTGGAAAGCGTTTTCGGCTTACCGGGGATGGAAGGGCCGAAGGCCTCGATCACCGAAGAGCATGCATTGCAGCGGATGGGCCGGCCCGAAGAGATCGCCGCCATGGCGGCTTTTCTGGTATCGCCCGACGCATCTTTCGTCAGCGGCCAGGCCATCGCCGTCGACGGTGGCTACACCGCAGGCCGCGATCACGGCGTGGTTCAACTCTTCGGACTTCCACGCTGACCTGAAAGTGCTTGTGGCTCAGCATAATTGGCGGCGTTCTAGCTCAGTCGGGCAGCACGCACATCGACAGCGCGGCGTCCACGCTTTCGTCGACCGGCAGCAGCTTGCTGAGGCCGCAGGCGGCGACGATCCGTGCGACATGATGCTGGTTGCTCACCAACCGCATCTCGACGCCGCGACGCTCGCAGGACTCGGCTTCTTCGCCGAGCGCCGCGTAGGCGCAGCACGCCATGAAGTCCACGCCGCTGGTGTCGACGACGAGCAGTCCGTGCGGGCCGGCGGCCGCGGCCGCCTCGCTCAGCAGCCGACGCCAGGTGGCCTCGTTGGACGCGTCCAATTCGCCGCCGGCACTGACGATCACGACTTCACCGCTGCGCTCAGTGGTTGCCCGCAGGGTGCTCCGCGATCGCGCCAGCTCAGAAATAAGCCGACCGCTCAGCATGAGATGGTTGAAAGATGGCTCCGCGAGGGCGAAAGTACTCATGTTGTTCCCGATCCACGGGCGCCCAGCGCCTCGATATGGGATGTCTGCCCTACGTGCTGAAGACTGACTTCACTTATTAGATATAGCCTTTATAACAGAACAGCAACAGTGCTGTCTATGTAGGGCCGCCTGAGAATACGATGAGAACGCCAGGGGCACTGCCCGGTCAAGCGAACATCGTCGGCGGTCGGAAACCATGACTCGTGTTCGGATTTTCCGTTTCAAATCACGTGAATACCTCTAGTTCAACGGGTTTCGGGGTCATTGGCCAGCGCCGTAGCCCGAGGTTCACCGACTCTGTCGCTTCCAGCAAATCTCGCCCGATGGGCCTTTCAATTTGTGGTCATCATTTTGTCTGATATTGAAAATTACTTTCGGAATTTTGCTAAGAACGACGCCGCCCAGGTCTTATGACAGGTGTAAATGTGCGACGGGTCTTACGTTTCTCACAGGCGGCGGTCAGGCGGCCGGGTGACCCGATTAGTCGGCGGGCTCGGCATCGAGTTCGGCGATCGCGCGAGATGTGCGCTCGCGCAGTAAGACTGCGGCGATTACCCCACCTACCACGGCGACTACCAACGCGATCCACGAGAAACGCGTCAGCCATCGTTCAGCGGCCATTCCCGCGTAGTACACCAGCGCCGTCGTGCCGCCTGCCCAGCACAGCGCACCCGAGACGTTTGCGAGCAGAAATCTTGCGTAGCGCATCTTCAGCGCGCCGGCCAGCGGCCCGGCGAAGATCCGCAGCAGCGCGATGAAACGGCCGAAGAACACCGCACGCGCCCCCCAGCGGTCGAAGAGACGCTCGGCGAACTTGACGTGCGCCGGGCCGAAGTGATGCGGGAAGCGACGGCCCAGCCGGTCGAACAGCGGCAGGCCGAGGCGACGGCCGATGGCGTAGCCGATGGAGTCGCCGACCACGGCTCCGAAGACCGCGGCTGCACCGACGCCCATCGGGTTGACCGCCAGCTCGTGCCGTGACGACATGAGCGCGGCGCTGACCAGAACGATCTCACCCGGCAGCGGGATGCCCAGGCTCTCGATACCGACGACGGCGCCGACCATGCCGTACACGGCAAGTGGGGGGATCGACTGCAACAGGGCATCCACCGTCATGGCTCAAGGATGCCCGACCCAGGGGCAGCCGCGGCAGCGACCAGCCGTCAGGCGATGTGCGACATGATTTGTTTGCGGCGTTTGGCCGCCCACTCCTTCATGTCGACTTTGCCTTCGGTGTCGCAGGCCGCCATCAACAGCGCTGCATCTGGGATTACGGCCATACCGAAGGCGCAGGTCTCGCTCTTGCCGGCCATCACCCACTGCAGCACGCCGTCGGACGGCACCGAAAACTCGCGTAACTGCATCGGGGGAGACTGGCCCGCGGGTGCCATACCGACGGCGGTCGCATCGCATTTGGCTACGGCGCCAAAACCTTTCCACACCACGTCGTGCGGGTTCAAAGCCTTGTCGTAGACATCGGCGGATTCGGCGTAGATGGCAGACGGCCGCAGCGAGTAACTCGACTCGGCGTGGTCCGTCGAACCCGCCGGTCGCAGCGGTGAATCCTTGAACAACAGCGCGGGCTCGCACTCCGGTGGCCGGACGGAGGTGAAGAACGTGCTTCCCACGGGATCCTGTTTCCCAGGCCCCAGCGGAGTCTGGTCGCCGTCGCCCAGCAGCAGGTCGCGCGCCGCGACCGGCGGGTGCGTCGGAGTGATCGCCGAACTCGCCGGTTGCGTCGATTGGCTGCCCGCGGCGGCGACGGGCCTCCCGGGAACCGGGTTCGCGCAGGCCGCCAGCATCGCTGCCGCACCGATCAGCGCCACCAGAATCTGGCGCCGCCGGGATACGGGTCGGTAAGTCATCCTTTTCGTACCGTATCGCAGGTACGGTTCCCGGCATGCGAAAAAATGCGCGGGCATTCGGCGGTTCGGCCACCGATTCGCTTGTGCCCCAATGACCAGGCATGGCGGCTGACGTGACTTCGGCATCGTTGTCGACGGCCTGGTCGCGCGCCATGGGCCTGCGAGTGCCCATCGTCAACGCCCCGATGGGCGGCGTCGCCAGCGGGCTACTGGCCGCCGCGGTGACCGCCGCCGGGGGACTAGGCATGGTCGGCATGGGCAGCGCTGCGTCGGCCTCGTCGTTGCACACTGAATTGCCCCATGTCAGCGGGAGGTTCGGAATCGGCTTGGTGGACTGGGTGATCCGCAAAGAGCCCGGCCTGTTCGACGCCGCGTTGGCCGCGCGTCCGGCGTTGATCTCGGTCAGTTTCGGTACTGACCTGTCGTGGGTGAGTCGTGTGCACGATGTCGGAATCGCTTCCGCCACACAGGTTTACAACAGCGAAGAGGCGCTGCGCGCCGAAGAGGCCGGGATCGATCTGTTGATCGCGCGGGGCAGCGAAGGTGGCGGCCACGGGGAGGCGACAATCGGCACCCTGCCGCTGCTCGCCGCGGTGCTGGACGTCGTGTCGGTGCCGGTGCTGGCTGCCGGAGGCATCGCATCGCCGCGCAGCCTGGCAGCGGTACTGGCCGCCGGGGCCGGCGGCGCATGGCTCGGCACGTGCCTGTCCGTTTCAGCGGAGGCGTTGACAAGTGACGCCGGCCGTCGGGCGTCGGTGGCCGCGCGCGAGACCGACACCATCAGCACGCGAGTGTTCGACATTGTTCGTCGTCGGCCGTGGGACGAACGATTCCCGTCGCGCGTGCTGCGCAACGACTTCGTCGCGCGCTGGAGTGGACACGAAGACGAGCTGGCCGATGATCCCGACGCCGAAGCGGGACTCAACGCCGCGATCGCCGCCGACGACGCGAGCACCGCACCGGTCCTCGCGGGCCAGGGCGTCGGGATGGTCACCGGCGTCGCGCCGGTGGGTGAGGTGATCGACAGGCTCTGCACGGGTGCGCAGGCGCTGCTCGCCGGGTGGGGTCAGACCGCGTGCACGTAGCGCTTGTTCATCACGCGCTGCAACAGTTTCGTGAACGGCCCGCCGGCCTTGCTCCACCATGTCGCCGGCCGCGAGAATGCGGACACCTCGGCGTACACCGCGGAGGTGAGCGGGTCGTGGCGCACCACGAACCGTTCTTCGCCGGACTCGGGATGGCCGGGCAGCGTGCCGTACGCGAATCCCCGCACGTGGGGCTCGTCGACGACGTACACGACCCGGCAGGGCGCCTTGAATAGGCCCATTTTCACCACGACCACGGCGCCGACGGTGATGACGTCGCTGCTTGCTTGCACGCCGAGGCCGGCGCCACGCTGCATGCCCCAGTGCATCACCGCGTCGGCGGCCTGTTCGAACCGAAGCTGACCCATGCCGATGTGCGCCGCGTACCCGATGTGCTTGTACCCGGGCGGCATCGGGCCCGCCGTCGCACCCACCTCCGGGTAGGTCAGCGGGAGCTGAGCGATCGTGTGCAAGTCCACCCGCTCAGCTTGCCACGCGGACGTGGCCGGTTCTTGCGGGCTCGCGTACCGTTTTCGATGTGACTACCCAAGCTCCCGCTTACGCATCCGGAACATTCACTCTCGGCGGCGATCTCACCGTCAACCGCCTCGGCTACGGCGCAATGCGCCTGACCGGTAAGGGTGTTTGGGGCCCACCAGCGGATCGAGACGAAGCCGTTCGTGTGTTGCAGCGCGCGGTCGACCTCGGCGTCAACTTCTTCGACACCGCCGACTCCTATGGCCCGTACGTCGCCGAGGAGATCATCCGGGAGGCGCTGCATCCCTACGACGGACTGGTCATTGCGACCAAAGCTGGACTGCTGCGCACGGGCCCGGACGAGTGGGTCCCGCTGGGCTTTCCCGCCTACCTGCGCCAGGAAGCCGAGCTGAGCCTGCGACGGCTCGGCGTGGACACCATCGATCTTTTTCAGCTGCATCGCATCGACGACAAGTTCCCGCTGGAGGACCAGATCGGCGAACTGGTCAAGCTGCAGCAGGAAGGCAAGATCCGTCATATCGGCTTGTCGGAGGTCGACGTCGACCAACTGCACGCCGCACAGAAGATCACCCAGATTGTGTCGGTGCAGAACCTGTACAACCTGACCACCCGGAAGGCCGAGGCCCTCCTGGACGAAGTGACCGCGCAGGGGATCGGGTTCATCCCGTGGTTCCCGCTGGCCGCGGGTCCGCTGGCCGCTTCCGACGGTCCGCTGGCGAAACTCGGTGCCGAGCACGGCAACGCGTCGCCCTCGCAGTTGGCCTTGGCCTGGCTGCTGAAACGCTCACCGGTCGTCCTGCCGATCCCGGGGACCTCGAGCGTGGCGCATCTGGAGGAGAACGTCGCCGCCGCGGAGATCGAACTCAGCGACGACGAATTCGAGAAGCTCAGTGCGCTCGGGGAGCAACAGAACAACTAGCCCCCGGTTGACTCGAGCCACCGGGCAATACGGTGTTCGGGTGGCAAGCGAACAGACCGGACACTCCGGCGGTGGATTCAACCCGCCCGAGCCGACCGTTAAAGGCGGTCCCGACTATGGCCGGTTTATCGACGGCGTCCGCCGGTTGCAGGATCACGCCCGCGCCGTCGACGCGCCGGACGAGGTGATCACCGAGGCCGCTAACCTGCTGGACAAGGTGTCGACGCTGCTCAACCCGTTCGACGGCGACGAATGGTCATCCCCGTCTGGCCGCCGGATGGATCTGCCGGTGCGGGGCAACATCTTGACCGTCCCGATGTCGGCGCACAAAACCGATGACGGTCGCATCCAGGGCTGGGCCCGGTTCGCCCGGTTTCATCTCGGCCGCAACGGCGCCGTACACGGCGGATCGATCGGCATGCTGTTCGACACCGTGTTGGGGTTGACGTCGTCGGTGCTCACGGGCGGGCCACGGCAACGGACCGCCTACCTGCACATCAACTATCGCCAGATCGTGCCGATCGAACAGAAGCTGCAGATCGATGCAGCGGTCGACCGGGTCGAGGGCCGCAAGATCTTTGTGGCCGGCCGGTTGAGCGACGGGGACACTGTATTGGCCGATGCCGAGGCGCTGTTCGTTCTCCTCCAACCGGGCCAGGCTTAAGGCGCAACCTCTCGGCTGTACCCACCCCGATAGCATGGTCGGGTCCGTTTGAACACCCGAAAGCCATGGAGACCGCGTCGATGACCGCCTTTGTGCAAACCGTCCCAGCAGCCCCGATCCGGGTAGCTGCCGGGACGACGGCGGCGGCCGCGATCCGCGAAGCCGGCCTGCCTGGCCGCGGCGCTCCCGACGCGATCGTGGTGATCCGCGACTCCGACGGCAAGCTGCGCGACCTGAGCTGGAGCCCCGAAGCCGACGCCGACGTCACCCCGGTGGCGGCCGACACCGACGACGGGCGCAGCGTCATCCGGCATTCGGCGGCGCACGTGCTGGCCCAGGCGGTCCAAGAGCTGTTCCCCGACGCCAAGCTCGGCATCGGGCCGCCGATCACCGACGGCTTCTACTACGACTTCGACGTGGCCGAACCGTTCACGCCGGAGGATCTGGACAAGCTGGAAAAGCGCATGCGCCAGATCGTCAAAGAAGGGCAGCTCTTCGACCGGCGCGTCTACGAGTCCAAAGACCAGGCCCGCGCCGAATTGGCCGGCGAGCCCTACAAACTCGAGCTCGTCGACGACAAGTCGGTCAGGACCGAGAACATGGCCGAAATAATGGAAGTCGGCGGTGACGAACTCACCGCGTACGACAACCTCAATCCGCGTACCCGCGAACGTGTTTGGGGGGATCTGTGCCGTGGACCGCACATTCCCACGACGAAGCACATCCCGGCGTTCAAGCTGACCCGTAGTTCGGCGGCTTACTGGCGGGGCGATCAGAACAACGCCAGCCTGCAACGCATCTACGGCACCGCGTGGGAAACGCAGGAGGCACTCGACAAGCATCTGGAGCTCATCGCCGAAGCCCAGCGCCGCGACCACCGCAAGCTCGGCGCCGAGCTCGATCTGTTCAGCTTCCCCGACGAAATCGGTTCGGGACTAGCGGTTTTCCATCCCAAGGGCGGCATCATCCGTCGGGAGCTCGAGGAGTATTCGCGGCGCAAGCACGAGCAGGCGGGGTACGAGTTCGTCAACACCCCGCACATCACCAAAGAGCAGCTCTACGTCACGTCCGGCCACCTGGAGTGGTACGCCGACGGCATGTACCCGCCGATGCATCTCGACGCCGAATTCAACGAAGACGGCACGGTGCGTAAACCCGGCCAGGACTACTACCTCAAGCCGATGAACTGTCCCATGCACCATTTGATCTACCGGTCACGGGGACGGTCGTACCGCGAGCTCCCGTTGCGGCTCTTCGAATTCGGTAGCGTGTACCGCTACGAGAAGTCCGGCGTGATCCACGGGCTGACCCGGGTGCGCGGCATGACCCAGGACGACGCGCACATCTACTGCACCCTCGAGCAGATGCGCGACGAATTGACCTCGGTGCTGCAGTTCGTGCTCGACCTGCTGGCCGACTACGGGCTCAACGACTATTACCTGGAGCTGTCCACTAAGGACCCCGACAAATACGTGGGCTCCGACGAGGTGTGGGAAGAGGCTACCGACATCCTGCGCGAAGTCGGCGAGGCCTCCGGCTTGCAGCTGGTGCCCGATCCCGGCGGCGCGGCCTTCTACGGGCCGAAGATCTCGGTGCAGGTCAAGGATGCGCTGGGCCGCAGTTGGCAGATGTCGACGCTGCAGGTCGACTTCAACATGCCCGATCGTTTCGAGCTGGAATACACCGCAAGCGATGGCTCGCGGCAGCGGCCGGTCCTGATTCACCGTGCGCTGTTCGGGTCGATCGAGCGGTTCTTCGGCATCCTCACCGAGCACTACGCCGGTGCGTTCCCGGCCTGGCTGGCCCCGGTTCAAGTGGTCGGTATCCCGGTCGCCGACGAACACATCGGGTACCTGGAAGGTGTTGCCGCGCAGCTCAAGTCGCGCGGAGTACGGGTCGAGGTGGACGGCAGCGACGACCGGATGGCCAAGAAGATCGTGAATCAGACCAATCAGAAGGTGCCGTTCATGCTGCTGGCCGGTGACCGCGACGTCGAGGCCGGTGCGGTCAGTTTTCGGTTCGGCGACCGCACCCAGGTCAACGGAGTTCCGCGCGACGAGGCGGTGGCCGCCATCGCCCAATGGATCGCCGACCGTGAAAACGACGTGCCCACGGCCGATTTGGTCAAGGTGAACAGTCGTGGCTGACGACGACGCGATCGTCGATCGGGGCGCCGGTGAAGCCGACCACCTCCAGCGGCTGTGGACCCCGTACCGGATGAGCTACCTCGCCGAGGGGCCGCTCAAGCAGGACACCAGCCAGCGCGACCAACCGTTCACCGACATCCCGCAGTTGTCCGACGAGGACGGTCTGGTCGTGGCCCGCGGCGAACTGGTCTACGCCGTGCTCAACCTCTACCCGTATAACCCGGGACATTTGATGGTGGTGCCCTACCGCCGACTTTCTGAGCTCGAGGATCTGACCGTGGCGGAAAGCGGCGAGCTGATGGCGTTCATCCAGAAGGCGATTCGCGTCATCAAGAACGTGTCGCGCCCGCACGGCTTCAACGTCGGAGTCAACCTCGGCCACTCAGCGGGCGGTTCGCTCGCCGAGCACCTGCACGTGCACGTCGTGCCGCGGTGGGGCGGCGACGCCAACTTCATCACGATCATCGGCGATTCCAAGGTCATCCCGCAGTTGCTCCGCGACACCCGCAGCCTGCTGGCTGCCGAGTGGGAGAAACAGGCGTGAGCAAACTGCTGTCCCGCGAGGGAGTCGCCCGAGTCACCACGCCGGTGGCCCGGGCGTTCCTGCACGCGGGCTTCACCGCGGACGGGGTCACCATCATTGCCACCGCCGGCGCGGTGCTGGCCGCACTGACACTGTTTCCGACCGGCCGAATATCCGCCGGCGCCGTGGTGATCTCCTTTTTCGTTCTGTTCGACATGGTCGACGGGGCGATGGCGCGAGAAAGCGGCGGCGGCACGCGATTTGGCGCAGTGCTCGATGCCACCTGCGACCGCATCAGTGACGGCGCGGTGTTCTGCGGGCTGGCGTGGTGGGCGGCGTTCAGCTTGGGCAGCCGGTCTCTGGTGGTGGCGACGCTGATCTGTCTGGTCACCTCGCAGGTCATCTCCTACATCAAGGCCCGCGCCGAAGCCAGTGGGCTGCGCGGCGACGGCGGTTTCATCGAACGCCCGGAGCGGTTGATCATCGTGCTCCTCGGGGCGGCGCTGTCGGACCTGCCGTTCTTTCCGATGCCGGCGGCGTTGCCCGTGGCGATGTGGCTACTGGCCGTGGCCAGCATGGTCACCTGCGCTCAGCGGTTGCACACCGTGCGGCACTCGCCCGGTGCGGCCAACCCCCTGGAACGAACGCCGCCGCCCGGCGAGCAGGCCGAGGCTGGAGAGAGCGAGCCGTGATCGTGCCGGCCGGCCTGAAACTGCCGGGGGTCAACGGACTTTCGCTGGGTGGCCGGATGAGCGACTGGGGCTATGCGACCGGATGGCGGCTGGTGCGGGCGATGCCGGAGTTCGCTGCCCGCAACGTCTTTGACGCCGGTGCGCTCTACGCGTCGCGGGGTGGGGGACCGGACCAACTGCGCAAGAACCTGGCACGCGTCGTCGGTGTGGCGCCGAACGAGGTGCCCGGCAGTCTGATACGCGCGTCGCTGGAGTCCTATGCCCGCTATTGGCGGGAGGCGTTCCGGCTGCCGTCGATGGATCACCGCGCGCTCGGCGCACGGCTCGCCGAAAGGGTTCGGGGCAACGAGCATCTCGACGCGGCGCTGGCCGACGGCCGCGGCGCCGTCATGGCGTTGCCGCACAGCGGGAACTGGGACATGGCCGGGGTGTGGATGACCCAGAATTACGGCAAATTCACCACCGTGGCCGAACGGCTCAAACCCGAGTCGCTGTACCGGCGGTTCATCGACTACCGGGAAAGCCTCGGATTCGAGGTGATTCCACTGTCCGGCGGCGAGCAACCACCGTTTCCGTTGCTCAGCCGGCGACTCCGGGACAACAAGCTCGTGTGTCTGATGGCCGAGCGTGATCTCAGCCGCCACGGAGTCCAGGTCGACTTCTTCGGCGAACCGACCAGGATGCCGGCCGGCTCGGCGAAGCTGGCGATCACCACCGGGGCGGCGCTGCTGCCCGTGCATTGCTGGTACGACGGCGACGACTGCCGGATCGATTTCTACCCGCCGCTCGACTGCTCCAGCGGCGACGTCGGGGTCGTCACACAAGCGCTCGCCGACGTCTTCGCCCGCAACATCGCCGAGCATCCCGCCGACTGGCACATGCTGCAGCCCCAGTGGCTGGCCGACTTGTCCTCAGCGCGCCAGGCCCGGTTGGGGATTCGGCGGGCAGGAGCGCAGCGACCCGGGGATCAAGGGCAAGTCTGATGCGCATCGGGATGGTGTGTCCGTACTCGTTCGACGTGCCGGGTGGCGTGCAGTCGCACGTCCTGCAACTCGCCGAGGTGATGCGCACCCGTGGTCAGGACGTCAGCGTGCTCGCACCCTCGTCGCCGCACGTGTCGCTGCCGGAGTACGTCGTCTCCGCCGGTCGGGCCATTCCGATTCCCTACAACGGTTCGGTGGCCCGGGTGCAGCTCAGCCCGAACGTGCACGGCAAGGTCAGGCGCTGGCTGGCCGGGGGTGAGTTCGACGTGCTGCATCTGCACGAACCGAATGCGCCCAGCCTGTCGTTGTGGGCGCTGCGGGTCGCCGAGGGGCCGATCGTGGCCACCTTTCACACCTCGACGACGAAGTCGCTGTCGTTGTCGGTATTTCAAGGTTTGCTGCGCCCGCAAAACGAGAAAATCGTCGGCCGGATCGCGGTGTCCGATCTGGCCAGGCGATGGCAGATGGAAGCCCTGGGATCTGATGCGGTGGAGATTCCCAACGGCGTCGACGTGGACTCCATTGCCTCGGCGCCGCTGCTGCCGGGGTATCCACGTCCCAGCAAGACGGTGCTGTTCCTGGGCCGCTACGACGAACCCCGCAAAGGCATGGCCGTGCTGCTCGACGCCCTGCCAGCCCTCGTCGAGCGTTTCCCGGGTCTGCAACTGCTGATCGTCGGCCGCGGCGACGAAGACGAATTACGATCCAAGGTCGGTGGACTGGCCGGACACCTGAGGTTCCTGGGCCTGGTTGACGACGCCATCAAGGCGTCGGCACTGCGCAGCGCCGATGTCTACTGCGCGCCGCACACCGGCGGAGAGAGTTTCGGCATCGTGCTCGTCGAGGCAATGGCGGCCTGCACTCCGGTGGTGGCCAGCGACCTGCATGCCTTCCGGCAAGTGCTGCGTGACGGGGAGGCCGGCCGGCTGGTGGCCATCGACGACAGCGCCGCATTGGCCGACGGCCTAATAGAGGTGCTGGAGAACGACCCGCTGGCACAGCGCTACGCCGCGGCCGGTTCCGATGCAGTGCGCCGCTACGACTGGTCGGTGGTGGCCAGCCAGATCATGCAGGTCTACGAGACGGTCGCGGTCGCGGGTAGCAAGGTCGAGGTGGCGACCTGATGACGTGGACGTTTGTTCTCGTCGGCCTGTTGGTCGTGCTGGTGCTGGTGCTGATCGGGTTCGCCGTGTGGGGGTATCGCACGGCCAATCGGCTCGACCGGTTGCATGTCAGGTATGACCTGTCCTGGCAGGCTCTGGACAGCGCGCTGGCCCGACGCGCGGTGGTCGCGCGCGCGGTCGCGGTGAACGCGTTCAGTGGCGCCAACGACGCCAAAGGCAAGCAACTCCTCGGGCTGGCCGACGCGGCCGAACGCGCCCCCCGGCCGGCTCGCGAGGAGTGCGAGAACAGGCTGTCTGCCGCGTTGGCGATGGTTGATCCAAGGTCGGTGCCGTCGGGCCTGATCGCCGAATTAGCCGACGCCGAGACCCGGGTGCTGCTGGCCCGCCGATTCCATAACGACGCGGTCCGAGACACACTCTCGCTGCGGGAGCACCGCCTGGTCAGGCTGCTGAGACTAGCCGGAACAGCGGCGCTGCCAAGCTATTTCGAAATCGCCGAGCGAACGCAGGCGGAACGGCACGTCGAGGCCGGAGCCGACCGGCGCACGTCCGCGCGAGTGGTGCTGCTCGACGAAGCCGGCGCGGTGTTGCTGCTGTGCGGATCGGATCCGGCCGCATCCGACGATGCCGGTACCGCGACGCCGCGATGGTGGTTCACGGTCGGCGGGCAGGTCGGTGGCGGGGAGTCGCTGACCCAGGCCGCCGCTCGTGAACTGACCGAGGAGACCGGTCTGCAGGTCGATCCTGCCGACTTGATCGGGCCGATCTGGCGGCGCGACGCGGTGTTCGACTTCAACGGGGCGGCGATCGACAGCGAGGAGTTCTTCTTCGTTCACCGCACCCGGCGGTTCGAACCGTCCGCCGCCGGGCGCACCGAGTTGGAGAACCGCTACATTCACGGGCACCGCTGGTGTCACTCTGCCGACATCGCGAACCTCGCTGCCGCCGGCGAGACGGTCTATCCCCTTCAGCTCGCCGAACTGCTGACCGAGGCGGTGTCCCTGGCCGGAGCGCCGGATCGGGCCCGCCAGTTGCAATCCATCCGCTGAGGCGGTTTGC